>OIFE01000064.1_pt1 | contig 123229 bp, 108 predicted proteins | sample 1581921 | NCBI WGS metagenome assembly OIFE01 (sample SAMN04414075, study PRJEB24778) | human gut metagenome | material: faecal | host: Homo sapiens | reverse complement strand
GCCAATGCCGCTGCCGTGTCCCGCACCGTGACCGCCGCCGCTACCACTGCCGCTGCCTGCACCAATACCGCTACCAGTGCCTGTGCCATGGCCTGTTCCGTGACCGCCGCCGCTGCCACTGCCGCTGCCTTTTTTTGCACCTGCAGGCACATGCTTCACTACATGCTTCACAACCTGCTTATGCTCTATCTTGCCATCAGGCAGAGTAATCGTTTCTTCCTCCACGACTTCCTCCACCTGCTCCTCGCCATCGTCGGCAGCATCAGCGACAGCTTCATCGGCGCCACCTCCGCCTCCACCGCCAGCATCAAAGAACACTACGGTGTCAGCATCCGCAACCGGCGGCTGTATGGCAAAGACGCCGGAAAACGCCAGTGCGACGAACAATATAAAATGTATTATCAGTGAACCGCAAAAGCCAAAGCGCTGACGTGCCTTCGCCTGCAGCTTTTCTATCTGCTTCATCGTTACTTACCGCCATCCGTCGCCAAGCCGAAGCGTGCTACGCCTGCGCCCTTCAGCTTATCTACCAGCTTAATCACCTCGCCGTACTCCAGCACCTTTTCCGCACGGATGACAACAGCGAAGTTTTTGTTCTTCTGCTGCTCCAGGCCTGCCTGCAGCGCCAAGGCCTCCGCATCCGTTTGGGCATCGCCCAAATAAATGCTGCCGTCGGCCTTCATCGTTACGGCAAAGGTTGTCGTGGTATCCGTCGCCGCATTTTTTGCCTGCGGCAGCTTCACCGGAATCGTTTTCAGGTCAATCATATACATCGTGCTCAGCATAAAAAAGACCAGCAGGAAGAACATAATATCAATCATCGGGATAATCATCAGCGGCGGCGTTTTCCTGTTACGCACATCTCGCAGCTTCATGATCTTCCTCTCCTTGTTTCAGCCTCCAGCAGCGCGCTGAAGCACTGCTCCATATCCGTAATCATGTTGTCCATACGGTGAGCGAAATAGGAATGTGCGCACAGTGAAAGAATAGCCACGCACAAGCCCGTCGCCGTCGCAATCAGTGCTTCGCCGATACCGCCGGTAATCGCTATCGGCGCACCCGCTTCTACGTTGAAAATGCTGAAGGCACCGATCATGCCCACGATAGTACCCAGCAGTCCCAAAAGCGGGGACATCGTTACGATAATGCCCAGGTAATCCAGCTTATCGTGCAGCGTCGCCATAAAAATACCGGCACGGCTCTCGAGAAAGGCGCTCTTTTCGGCCTTACCGCCATCAATCGCCGCCACATCGGCAAGCATCTGCGCGCACTGACCGCTGCCCTTGCGCGCCAGCTCCGTCGCCACTGCAAAATCACCGCTGCGCACGGCAGCGCAATAGCGGGCGGCAAAGGCTGCGCCGCTGTCCACGCTCTTATAATATATAAACCGCTCAATGGCGATTGCTATCACAGTTATAGAACAGACGAGCAACGGCCACATAACCAGCCCGCCCTTATGAAAGTACATTATCAAATCTGTTATTGCCTGCATATTTTCCTCACAAATCTACAAATGCTGTCGTACTTTTACAGGAGGTGCATACTGCTCCCCAAAGTACAGAAAGGAGCAGTATGCTGTATATTATGGAATCAAAACTCTAATTAAAAGGTCATCTCTGCGCCAACACGCCAGGTACGGCCGTCGATAGTATAGCTATGATTTTCATCATAGGGTAAGGTCTTGTCAAAGATATTGTCTACACCGGCATAAACATGCAGGTTTTTAGTAATTTGCTTGTCTGCAACAAAGTTAAACGTGTTAAAGGTATAGGTATTAACATTTTTGGAAACCTTGTACAGATAATCTATATACCACTTAGACCACAAAGTTGCGGTAAACGGCAATTCTGCATTATCAGTATAACTTAATTGGACAACACCGTTTTGTCTGGCTCTGTTATTCAGACGAGCATTAGTGGTTTTATCCTTAGCATCCGTGTAGTTATAAGTAGCCTTAACATTCCAATTATCATTGAAATTGTAACCAACCTCTGCTTCTGCACCACTGATTTCCGCTTCGCCTACATTGTAATATTTGCTCTTGACAACCATGCCGACACCGGGAACATAGCCTTGATAGAACATATCGGAATCAATAAGATTATCTATTTCATTATGATAATAACCTAATTTGCCGGACCATTTACCTTGCTCTGCTTCAAAACCGATGTCGAAATTAGTTGCTTTCTCAGGTTTTAAATCAGGATTACCTAATACCTGAACATTCATCATGCCCATGCGTTTATCCATGGTAGAGTACAATTCATATACTGTCGGCGCACGGAAGCTCTTGCCATAGTTGACCTTGAAGCGGCTATTATCGCTGAAGCTATAGGTAGTACCGATTTTAGGAGATGTATGACTGCCGAAGGCATTGTGATGGTCAAAACGCACAGCAGGAATAAGCAGCCATTTATCAGTAATTTTCCATTCATCCTGCAGATAAGCAGCATAAGTATCTACATCCTTTTCAGAACCTGCTTTAGTGATACCTGCAAAGGTTTCGCTATATTTGTTATCACCGCCACCGCCGAAACGTGTACCACGCATATTGGTCGTAGTCCATTCAGCGCCATAAGTCATAGTGTTTTTATCATTCAGCTTCATGCTGTTTTTGCCTTCAAACACCAAAGTATCATACGAGGTATGGTCAAAATCGGTAATAGCATTATTTTCGTTTGTTACGTTGCTTTTCTTTAATGTATTGTAATACATACGCAGATTATAATCGTTTTTATTATCCTTGCCATAATAGGTCAAAGCATAATCGGAACGGTTGTTATCATAATTATAAACACCTTTGTCAGTGCCTTCACTGCTATTACTGGTGAACTGTTCACGCATAAAATTCAAATCTAAAGCAAGACCACGGTTAGCATCAAAGGCATAATCAAAACCAAGATTTAAGAAACGGCGAGGTCCATACATATTGGAGCTGCTAGTATCATAACCTTTGGTTTTATTGTAATAGCCGCTAACCTCTTTACGGACATCTTCAATACCGCCGCTGGCTTTTACACTTACTTTGCCTTGACGTCCGGAAGAATAATAGAAGTTTGTACCCATTTCTTTAGTGCCGGTATGAGCACCGATACTTGCATGCTCTTGGTTGGCTTTCTTTGTAATGATGTTAATAACACCACCCATAGCATCGCTACCATACAAAGCAGAACCATTGCCACGAATAACTTCAATGCGTTCTACATCTGCAAGATTGATACGGCTCAGCTCATAGGCATTCATTGTAGAACCGGTGTTTTCGGCAGCCATACGACGACCGTCAACCAAAATCAACGTATGCTTGCTTTCCATACCGCGAACCATAACCACATTGCCGGTCATGCCAACCTCTTGCACATCAATGTTAGTTGCAAAACGCAAGGCATCGCGCACGTTATAAGCAGCAGTATTTTTGATATCCTCTTGGGTGATAACCTCAACGCTTTGCGGAACCTCTTTTTTCTCCAGCTGTGTCTTGGTGGCGGTCACAACGTAATCCGCACCGCTGTATTCATCGTAATTATCTGCCTCAGCAGCAAATGCCATATGGCCGACTGCACTGACAACGCAGGCAGTGAGTAAGGCTATCTTCTTTTTGTTTAAATTTCTCATAATGCACCTCTTTTTTCTGCTTATTTTTATGGTATATTTCACACCCGCAAGGTCAGCGACCGCTAACCTACGGATAAAAAAATATCGGAAGAATTTATTTTCTGTCGAACCAAACGACAAAATCACCCGCAGGCTTTTCGCCCTTCTGTTTGCGCTCCAGCGGTGTGATTACGGCAACCTTGAGCTCAGGACGCAAAGCTTCCAGCTTTTGCGCTGTTCCCAGATGCGCATCGGAATGGAAGCAGCCATTGATATGCAAAATCTGCATATTCTGATGTGCGTCGGCAAACGCAGCAATACTCTCGGCCATCTTGTCATCCTTCAGGCATTGCGCCGCATACACGGCAGCCAGGCGCTGCGGCGGCATTTTCATCGGAGCTGCCGGGGAGCTCATCTGCGCATAGAATTTATCCTTATACGCGCCCTCGGGAGCATAGGTATGCTTGGGCAGCCATTGCTGATACTGCGCCTCCACGCCCTCCGTCGAAGCGTTGTTTTTCGCTACGTGCGCTGCCAAAAAGCGCGGTACGTTAGCGGCAATAACGGGCATTTTCTTTTCTTTGGCAAAATTTACCAGCGGAGCATAATCCGTACGATAATTAGGCCAGGGACGGCTTGCAGCGAGAAAATTTTCTTCGCTCAGAGTATCTGCCAAAAAGTTATTTAACTTACTTTGGTTATCTACCTCAAACATTTCCATGGATAAGGCCAGTTTCGCGCCTTTTGCCTTATACATTGCCTCCAAAAGCTCTAATTCATATTGGTGTATTTCACTTTGGTCATGATATTCACCAAAGAAAACTACATCATACTTCTGCAGCTTGCTTGCCAGCTGCGCTGCTGTTAAATTTTTACCGCTCTGCGCATCGCTGAACTGCGCCGCACCTGCGGCACCTGCGCCCAGGCACAGCATTGCCATGCTAAGAGCGATTGTTTTCATGAATTTATTCATCTTAATCATGCTCCTCTACACTATACGGAAAGCACACGGGGTACTGCGTCCCGTTGGCCTCGACACGCATAATCACAGCCTTCACATCGTAAAGCTCTTCAATCACAGACTGCGTGAATACCTCGTCCGTAGGTCCGTCTGCCATGATGGTGCCCTTTTTCAGCGCAATCAGGCGCTCACTGTAGCGCGCCGCATGGTTCAAGTCGTGCAGCACCATGATAACCGTCAGCCCCATTTCGTTATGCAATCGCACAACAAGCTCCATCAGCTCCAGCTGATGATGCACATCAAGATAGGTCGTAGGCTCATCGAGTAGCAGAATCTTAGGCTTCTGCGCCAGCGCCATGGCCAGCCACGCGCGTTGACGTTCGCCCCCGCTCAGTGTATGCACCAGGCGCGTACGCAGCGGTCCCAGCTCAGTAAACTCCAGTGCTTCTTCAATCGCCAGGCGGTCCTCCTGATTGAGGCCGTCGAAGAACCTGCGGTAGGGCAAACGTCCGTAGCACACCAGCTCCTCCACCGTCGTGCCGCCGGGAGCATTCGCGCTTTGCGCCATCACCGCCAGTGTGCGCGCCACCTCTTCCGTGGACATTTTGTTGATATCCTTGCTGTCGAGATAAACTGCACCGCTCGCAGGCTCCAGCAAGCGGCAGAGCGCCTTCAGCAGCGTTGATTTACCGCTGCCGTTCGGCCCGATAATCGTCACAATTTCCGGCTGGGAAATATCCAGTGTCAGATCCCTGATTATCGTGTGCTCGCCGTAGCGCAGAGTAATTTTTTGTGTATGTAATGTCGGGATATTCATAGCTTAACGCATCCTCCGTTTCAGCAGATACAAGAAGAACGGACCGCCGATGAAGGACATGAAGATGCCCACGGGAATTTCCAGCGGACTGAAAAGCGTTCTTGCCGCCGTATCAGCCAGAGTTACCACCGCACCGCCGGCAATCGCCGCACAGGGCAGCAGGTATTCGTGGTCGCTGCCGATTAACAGTCGCATGATGTGCGGCACGATGAGGCCCACAAAGCCCAGCATGCCTGCTACGCTTACGGAAACCGCCGCCAGCAGCGCGGAAAGAAAGATTAAAATTGTACGCATACGCATCACGCGTACGCCCAAGCTTTTGGCCAATTCATCACCTAACTGCAACGCATTTAGGGAACGCGCACACAAAATCGTGCCGATAATACCAATCGCGCTATAAGGCAAAAGCATTTCCACATGCCCCCAGCTGCGCCCCTGAAAGCCGCCGGCCATCCACATAACCGTGCCCTGGATTCTGTCGCTGTAAAATACGTTCAGCGCCGCCATACCGCCGCCGAAGAAGGTGGCAACTGCCACGCCCGCCAGAATCATGCGCAGCGGGTTGATGCCCTTTTCCCACGCCAGGAAAAAGACGATGCCCGTGGAAAGCACGGCGCCGACGAAAGCTGCCAGCGGCACCATAGCGGACTGTTCCGGGAAAAGCAGCATTATCACCATCGCAAACAGGCCCGCACCGGCACTCACACCGATGATACCGGGGTCTGCCAGCGGGTTGTGCAGCACGCCCTGCAGGTTGCAGCCTGCCAACGCCAGGTTAGCACCTACAAGCACGGTAACAATCGTGCGGGGCAGGCGGATGAGGTTCACAATGCGGTCGGTGTCAGCATCCGCCTCGCCCAGCAGCGCCGCCCATGTTTCGCTCACCGAAAGGCTCACCGTACCGCTGCCGATGCTCACGAAAATGCCTGCGACGAGCAGGATACACAGGCCGCAAAAGACCGCTATGCGCAATTTTTCTTTTGTTTTGGCATCATTGCTCATTACTTGACCTCTCCATACATATATTCTTTCATAATCTTCATAGCGTCGATGGTGTGCGTGCCGGGGTTAACGGTAAACAGGCTCGGCGGCAGCTGGTACACACGGTTATTCTTCACGGCGTTCACGTCATGCCAGATGGCGTTGTCACGCATATTGGCGCGCAGCTTTTCCAGAATTTCCTTGCTGCCGCCCATGGTAATCAGCATCACGACGTCGGGGTTTTCCTTGGCTACGAATTCCATGCTCAGCGGAATGTAGCTGCTGTCCTTCACATTCTCGGCCTTGTCCGCAATGTTTACGGCACCCAAACGCTCTGCCAAATCACCGCCAAAGCTCTTTTTGGTGGACATATTGAAGCTGTCCGGCGAGCCGAAGATGATCAGCACCTTCGGTCCCCTGCCCTTCTGCACGTCCTGCGTCAGTGCGGCATATTCCTTTTCTATCTGCGCACGCTTGGCGGCAGCTTCCTTTTCTCTGCCGGCAAAGCGGCCGAAGTCGTCTATGCTTTTCAGCACGTCCTCATAGGAGTTTATCATGTTCAGGTAAAGCGGCACGCCGGCCATTTCAAGAGGCTTGCGCAGCATTACGTGGAATGGTACGTTCGTTCCTACAACCAGGTCAGGCTTCAGGCTCATGATTTTTTCCAGATTCGGCGCGTGAATCATGCCTACTTCGGGGATGTCCTTAATGCTTTCCTTGATGTCATCGGGATATGAAGTGCTGGTAGGTCTGCCGGCGGCCTTGCCACCGATGGAGGCGAAGATTTCCAGATTGGAGGCATTGAGAAAGACGATTCTTTTGGGCTCCGCGGGGATGTGAACCTTGGCGCCGGTACTGTCAGTTACGCTGACGGCAGCGTTGGCTGCGAGCTTGTGCTGGCCTCTTGCCAGCAGGAAGTAGCCTGCCAGGGCTATGATTACGACAAATACGAGTAAGATATATTTTTTCATACGCAACTCCCTTTACAATATTAGCTAGTGCTATCTTTGAAATTAAATTAGCCTAGTCTAACTTTACTATGACATTATCTTATAAGATGTGGATTTTGTCAAGATAAAATTAGCGTAGGCTAATTGGGTAAATCAGTTTTCAGTATGAAATTCCAGTGAGATGTCCATTTTCAGCACTTCTTTTGCCTGCATGTCGCTTTGCAAGCGCAGTTCCTTAACCTTACAGCCATCGCGTTCTGCCTGCCGCAGCCAGCGAAGCAGGGAATAAAAATCACCGACAGCACTTATTTTCACTGTCTGCAGCTGCAGACCATGTTGCAAAGGCATAGGCTTGCCCTCCAGCTGCATGCTACTCAGTTGAATGCTTTGCGCTTGTGCCTGCTTTTGCAGGCGCTGCAGGATGTTGTTTAAGTTAAGATTATGCTCTACCTGCTGCTCTAATTTCTTTTGCTTATCCAATAGCTTGATTTTATATGTCTTATAATCACTGTGTTCATCAGCAAAACGAATCTGCTGTGTCAGTTGCCCCTGCAGCTTCTGTGTCTGTTCTACCGCCAGTTGTCGTTCATTCCAAAGCTCTAATGCTTTTACTCCAAAGCCTGTAGACAACACAAGCGCTATGCAGGCAAGCAGATTAATTGTTTTTTCTCCTGCTTTCATTGCTTGCCCTCCTTCATCTGCAGCTGCAGTTTATAAACAAGAACGTTACCCTGCTGCTGCGATTGCAGAAGCTCTACTCTGCTGTAATTTCCACATTTTTGCAGTTGCTCCACAAAACTTTCCAAGGCCAAATTATCCACCGCCTGTCCTTGCAGCACTAAAGGTTTTTTACTGCCGTTGTATTCCAGCAGTGTCAGCCAACAGCCGGGCATCATCTGGCGGCAGATGTGCTCAACCTCACCACCTGCCTCTTTCGATGGTTTAGATACTGCAGCCAACAGCTTTTCCAAACGCTGACAGTTACGCTCAACAACCTCGCTTTCCTGCATACGCTGTTCCCACTCCGCATACTGCTCTAATTGCTGCTCTACCTCCTGCAAATCGCGCTGCGACAGATAACAGCCTCCCCAGGCACTGGCATAAGCCAAAATCGCTAATCCTAAAGCTGCACAGCCTGCTTTTGTCAGATAACGGCCAAAAGTGGCCGCTATCCCCTGTAAGCGCCTCTGCTTCTGCCTGTATATTGATGGAAGAGACTTCCCGGCAAACCATTTATCTGCTGCTTCATCAAGCGTTTTACTGCCTAACAAAATCCCCTGCAGCTTCAGCATTAAACTTCTGCACAGCTGCTCCAGTTCAGCACGCGACGCATTCTGTAAGGCTGCAAACATTACCTGATATTGCTGTTCATCTGCTTCACCGATAACATGTGCTTCAAAGCTATAAGTATAGTCTTCATGCATCCAAGGAACGCTCTGCTGTACCTCCCATTGCAGTGCAGCCTGCAGTTCACGCCGCCGCATTGAAGGCAACACCATCTGTTCAGAATACATCATTGCTGCCGCAGGCAGCAACAAAACCGCTGCCCCCTCTTCTACATCACGTGCCAAAAGAATTTCGCGTAAAGCATCGGTAAGTCTTTGCTTATCTGCCAGACATTCCTCATTCAGCTGCTCCTGCCAGCTATGCTCACCATTCTGCCAATACGCCACCAGCCCCGTTTGCAGTGACAACAGCAAAAGCGCCTGATTACGGCGCCAACGGCAGCGCAAAGCGCACAGTACAGGCTCAAACAACTTCTCAACACTAATACTTTTACCATGCTTCATCATAAGAACATCCTCCAATACCATGTAATGATTTCTTTGCCACAAAAATACGCAGCAACCGCTCCTGCGCACAAAAACGGTCCGAAGGGAATCGCCTGTTTCAGCTTCCCACGCTTGCACAGCAACAGTAATGCTCCCACAATGCCACCGCTGATAAAGGCAAGCAGTAAACACAATATTCCCTGCTCTAAGCCAAGCCAGATACCCAATGCCGGCGCTAACTTGACATCTCCCTCTCCCATACCACCGCGACTAGCAAAATACAGCACCAACATTATTGTCAACATAATTCCAGCACCGTAAGCAGCATCAAAAAGCTGCCCCTCATACCACGCGCGTACTAAGCCAACTGCCGCTAAAATTAATGTTGTCTTGTCATAAAGCAGCATAGATTTCAGATCGGTATAGGTGTGATAAAGCAATCCAAGAAAAAAAATAACGGAAAACATGATTACCTCCTTAATTTTTTCCCAAAAAAGCAAACAGGACCCCTGCATTGCATTACTACAACACAGGAGTCCTAAAACTCTTTACTGCATATTTACTTTTTCTGCTTCCAGATAAAGCCAATGCGCTTAGCTACAGAGCTGAAAGTCTTGCTTGCTGATTACCAGTTCAGGTCCTCAACCTCTTGACGGCCTTTGCCGGTCAGAGCATCCATCATGATGCGTTGCTCGATTTGAGCAGCCAGCTTCTTGGTGAACTTAACAGTATCCGGGTTAACGGACATGCTGTCGATACCGCTCTTAATGAGGAACTCGCAGAACTCAGGATATACGCTCGGAGCCTGACCGCAGATAGAAACGGTCTTGCCATCCTTATGAGCAACCTCGATCAGGTGACGGATTGCACGGCGTACAGCCAGGTTACGTTCGTCATAGATATGGGAAACAGTATCGTTATCACGGTCGCAGCCCAGAACCAGCATGGTCAGGTCGTTGGAACCGATGGAATAGCCGTCAACAAATTTGTTGAACTGGTCAGCCAGGATGATGTTGGACGGAATCTCAGCCATCAGCCAAACCTTGAAGTCCTTACCACGGGACAGACCGCAGTCAGCCATGATTTTGGTAACCTTTTCGCATTCCTCTACGTTACGGCAGAACGGAATCATAACGTTCAGGTTCTTCAGGCCGAACTCTTCACGAACCTTGCGAACAGCCATGCATTCGAGCTTGAATGCTTCGATATATTTAGGATCATAGTAACGGGAAGCACCGCGCCAGCCCAGCAGAGCGGAAGGCTCGTTCGGCTCGAATTCGTCGCCGCCCTTCAGGTCGCGGTATTCGCTGGACTTGAAGTCGGAGAAGCGCATGGTTACCGGTCTCGGAGCCATAGCCTGGCAAACTTGGCGGATGCCTTCAGCCAGTTGGTCTACAACCTTTTCCGGTTGACCGATTTTGATCAGATACAGCGGATGTTCATGGATATAGGTAGTCCAGATGAACTCTTCGCGCATCAGGCCGATACCGTCGCAAGGCAGAGTAGCATATTTTTCAGCCAGCTCTGGATCGCCCAGGTTCATATAAATCTTGGTGCCGGTCGGCGGGAAGTATTCAGCAGCAGCAACTACTTGTTGTGCCGGTTGTTCAGCCTTCGGCTCTTCGATGATGCCTTCGTATACAACACCATGAGTAGCATCAATGGTTACATCAATACCGTCAGGAATAGTGGTGGTAGCAGCTTCGCCACGGCTCTTGGTACCTACGATACATGGAATGCCCAACTCGCGGGATACGATAGAAGCATGGCAGGTCATTCCGCCGCTATCGGTTACGATTGCTTTCGCTTTCTTCATAGCCGGTACCCAGTCAGGAGCGGTCATTTCAGTTACGAGGATTTCGCCTTCCTTGAATTCGTCGATATGGGACGGATCCAAAATTACATGTACGCGGCCTGCTACATTACCAGGGCTGGCAGGCAAGCCTTTAACGATAACTTTGCGATCAGTAGTCACTTTCTTCTCCTCTTTCGGTGCACCATTTTCTTTGTTACGACGGCTCCATACGGTTTCAGGACGGGCTTGCAGGATGTAAACCTTGTTATCGCGCTCGTCAACGCCCCATTCCATGTCCATGTAGCAGCCATAGTGTGCTTCAATTTTCTTAGCGCATTCAGCCAATTGTTTGATCTGCTCATCAGTCAGCTTTTGCTCGTTTTGCTCATCCAGCGGTACAACAACCTCTTCGCAGTCGCCGTCAGCTTTGCGGATCAGCTTAATGTCCTGCGCGTTAACGTTCTTTTCAACAATCTCGCAGGTAGCTTTATTTACAGTATAGTTATCCGGAGTTACGGTGCCTTGAACAACATATTCGCCCAAGCCCCATGCGCCCTCGATGAGGATGTTCTTGTCGTCGCCGGTAGCAACGTTAACAGTGAACATAACGCCTGCAGCCTTGGAGAATACCATCATCTGTACTGCAGCGCTCAGTGCTACATCCAGATGATCAAAGCCTTGTTTTTCACGGTAGTAAACCGCACGGTCGGTAAAGCAGGAAGCATAGCATTCCTTAACCTTAGCAACAATGGTTTCTGCACCTTTTACGTTCAGGTAGGTGTCCTGCTGGCCTGCAAAGCTTGCATCCGGCAGATCCTCTGCGGTAGCGCTGCTGCGAACAGCAACGAACGGATCAGCCTGGCCAACCTTTTCACCCAACTCTTTGTAAGCTTGGGCAATAAGGTCCTGCAGATCCTGCGGCATTTCTTCGTCCATAATTGCCTGGCGGACCTTAGCGCAAACCTCGCGCAGCTGAGCGCTGTTGTCTACGTCCAGACCGGCAATTAAAGTTTTGATCTTTTCGTACAGACCGGTCTGTTCAAAGAAGTATCTGTAAGCGCAGGCAGTAGTTGCGAAGCCATACGGTACAGGTACGTCAACATGAGAGGTCAGCTCGCCCAAGGAAGAAGACTTACCACCGGCGATTGCTACGTCTTTTCTCTCCAGCTGGTCAAACCACAGCAGGAATGCTTTTTCTTTCTCCATAATAATTTGCTCCTTTTAAAATACTATACTTTTTTCTGGGGAAATCCTTAATATAGTGTATACTATATCACATTTAAAGGGCATATTCAAGCGATTTCTGCAGTTTTTTTTAGATTTTTTGTAGAAAATTCACCGGCATGCTATAATACAGATAAAAGTGAGGTGCGTGCCATGAATTTTATCGACAGCTTTTGCAGTAACATAAAAAAGGTAATTGCCCTTATAGCTTTAATGCTCCTTTTAACGCTCGTTATTTTAATTTTTACGCATACATCATTAGGCTATTTTCTTGTACTGTTGCCCACAACACTGCTTATTATTTATCTTTTACATAAAATAAAAAAACTTGATCCGGAGAACGCTTTCATCTATAACTCCGTTTTAGTAATTCTGATTTTCATTTTTATCCTCTTTGATTTGCGAAAGGATATAGTGCTGCTTGGTTGCTTCGCTTATATTATCCATCTATTGATGGCATACCATCTGATTCTGAAGCCGCCTGCCAGAACGCAACAGCAGGAAAAAAATGATATAGAATCAGACACTATCAACGTCACCGGGTCTTTTATCACCTACGACGACACCTGCCCCGACGATGGCGAGGACTACGGGCCTGAAGGCAGCGTTATCTGGGGACCGCGTACTATCGAAGAAAATATCTATATCAACGGCAAATGGTACATCAACGAAAACAGCGAGGAATGGGAGGAAAACGAAGGCTGCTGAGCCATTAAACAATTTACGCAGACGCTCATACACATGGGCGTCTTTTTTTGCGCACAAAAAGCGGTCTTACCAAAGTAAGACCGCTAATTAACAATTGGTGGAGACGAGGAGAATCGAACTCCTGACCCCCTGCTTGCAAGGCAGGTGCTCTCCCAGCTGAGCTACGCCCCCAATAGGCTTCGCGCACATTTGCGTCGGAAACAAGTAAAATTTTACAGGAAAGCGACGCATTTGTCAAGCATTTTTTATTTGGTAATCAGCTCAACCAGCTTCAAAGTCATCAGGCAGGATTTTTCCACGGCAGCCATCGGCATAAACTCGCAGTTGGAGTGGAAGTTGAGCGCGCCGGTGAAATAGTTCGGCGTCGGGATGCCCTTGGTGGAAATAAAGGAACCGTCGGTGCCGCCGCGCATAGCGATATCCTTCGGCTCGATATCCAGCTCCTTCATCGCCTCGAAAATGTACTCAACGCATTTTCTATTGTCATCGTTCAGCGCATCGGCAATATTGCCGTATACGTCGGTGATGTTCAGCTCAATGCCGGCCTTCGGATTCTTGGCCTGTACATATTCCACAGCATGACGGATGAACTCCTTGCGTGCTTCATACATCTTTTTGTTATGGTCGCGGATTTTGATATCCAGAGTTGCTTCCGCAGCGTTGGATTTAATAGCCTGTACCCAGATAAAGCCTTCGGTGCCCTCGGTGTGCTCCGGAGTCTGCATTCTGTCGAAGCAGTTGATGATATCTACGGCAACCAGCGCCGGGTTAACCAAAGTGTTCTTAGCGGACATCGGATGTGCGGTAACGCCCTTGATTTTGATGTGTGCGCTGCCTGCGTTAAAGGTCTGGTATACAACCTCGCCCAGCTCGCAGCAGTCAATGGTATATGCAAATTCAACCGGGAACTTGCTGAAATCCATCTTCTTGGAACCGCAGAGGCCAACCTCTTCATCCGGAACAAAGGCTACATAAATTTCGCCGTGCGGACGGTTTTCCTTAATGATGGTTTCCAGTGCTACCATCAGGTTGGCAACAGCAGCCTTGTTATCTGCGCCCAGTACGGAGGTGCCGTCGGTGGTGATAAGGTCGCTGCCGATATATTTGTTCAGCTCGGGATGCTCGCTTACCTTAATGTAGATTTGCTTTTCAGCGTTCAGCAGTACATCGCCGCCCTGATAGTTTTTCACAATCTGCGGATGTACCTCGGGAGAAAGGTTTACGTCAACGGTATCCATGTGCGCAACCCAGCCTACATTCGGCACGGGAGCGTGGCCTGCAGGCAGGTTAGCCGGCAGACGTCCGGTCAGCACGCAGAATTCGCTGATTTCCAGGTCCACCAGACCAAGCTCAGCCAAATCCTCCTTCAGCAGCTTTGCCATATCCCATTGGCCGGGAGTACTGGGAACAACAGCACAGCCCTCCTTACTTTGGGATGGTACGGCAGCGTAACGTAAAAAGCGTTCAGTCAAACGTTCTTGCAAAGACATTTTCAAAGACCTTCTTTCATAAATACATATAACACCCTTACGTCTGCTCGCTATGCTCGCAGCCACCTTCCCTTAGAGGGGAGGCAAGGTGAATTAGCTATAGGACAAGAGAAGGCTCCCCTTGGGGGGAGCTGTCGCCGTAAGGCGACTGAGAGGGGCTTGCATCGATGTTACCCCTCTCCGCCTCGACAAGCTCGGCACCTCTCCCCGAGGAGAGGCTATCTTCATTATATCATCTCTGAAATAATATTACAGCGAAAATAAAGCAGATGGGCCCTATCATCTCACCAAGCCAAGACGAGCGAGAAGGGTTGCAGATGCGAAGGGAAGTTGACGACGACGTACTTCTAGTACGTCGAGGAAACTTTCCAAAGCAGATGCGCCCTTATCGTTCGTCTTCAAACACTACATTCTACGCGGGTAAACGTAGTCCGCTTGTAAGCCCAACTGTATATCCATAAACCAGAAAGCATACAGCATAATCGTCAAAGTAACCAGTAACGTAATAGTGTACGGCAGCATCAGGGAGCTCAGCGTACCGATACCGGCGCTCTTCACATACTTCTGGCAGTAAAAGTGCTTGCGTCAAAAAGTCAAATGTATACAGTATTAATATTTTACTATATACAATCTCGGCAAAATCTGTGCTATAATAAACAAAGCAGTTACATCTGCCCCAAAACAAACTATAACAGCAAGGAGTTTTTTTCATGATACTTTCTCAACGTATTCAAAGCCTGACAGCATCTCCTATCAGAAAGCTGTCTCCGTATGCTGACGCAGCCAAGGCTGCAGGCAAAAAGGTTTATCATCTGAACATCGGCCAGCCTGATATTGCCACTCCGGCACAATTCATGGACAGTGTGCGTGAATTTCAGGCACCGGTAATCGCCTACAGCAATTCCAAGGGCGAAATGTTCCTCTTAAAGGCTGTACAGAAATATTATGCAGAAAAAGGCATGGATTATGCTATTGAAGATATTTTCGTTACCAACGGCGGCAGCGAGGCCCTGATTTTCGCAGTTATGGCTCTGTGCGACCCCGGCGACGAAATCATGGTTTTTGAACCCTTCTACGCTAACTACACCACCTTCTGCAAGGAGTTCGGCGCTAAAATCAACGCTGTTCCTACCAGCGTAGAAAATGGTTACCACCTGCCCAGCGAAGAAGAAATCGAAAAACACATCACTCCGAAAACCAAAGCAATTCTGCTCACCAACCCCGGCAATCCTACCGGCGTAGTTTATACCGAAGCAGAGCAGGATATGATTTCCCGCATCGTGCGCAAGCACAACCTGGCTTTAATCGCTGATGAAGTATACCGTGAATTCGTTTATGACGGTGCATATCGCAGCTTCGGCACCATGCCCGAGCTGGACGACAACCTGATCATCATCGATTCCGTTTCCAAACGCTACAGCGCCTGCGGTGCGCGTATCGGCTGTATCATCAGCAAAAACAAGGAGCTCAGCAAGCAGATTATCAAATGCTGCCAGGCACGTCTGTGCAGCCCGATTCTGGAGCAGGTCGGTGCAGCAGCTCTGTACACCACTCCGGCAAGCTATTTGGAAGAGGTTAACAAGGAATATAAAAAACGCCGCGACACCATCGTTGCAGCTTTGAAGAAGCTCCCCTGCGTGAAGGCATCCGACCCGAAGGGCGCTTTCTACATCATGGTTAACATGCCTGTTGACGATGCAGAAAAATTTGCTATCTGGACACTGGAAAACTTCGCTATCGACGGCGAAACCGTTATGTTTGCTCCCGGCAACGGCTTCTATAACACCCCCGGCAGCGGCATCAACGAAGCACGCCTTGCTTATGTATTAAAGAGCGAGGATTTGGAGCGCGCTATCTACATTCTGGGCGAAGCACTCAAAGCATATCCCGGCCGCGTAGAAAAATAAGCTCACAAAAAGTTTTTCAGTAACAGGCGCATGAGCCAATACAGTACATAATAGTATAATCAACCCCCTGTTGCATTAGCGATAGTGCAACAGGGGGTTAAATTTTTGTGCTTATTTTAAACTTCGCATCCATTTTTCGATATGCTTGGCAATAACGTCATTGTTAAGATTTTGGAACATAAAGTGGTCGTTGCCGTAGATGCCTTCTTTTGGCAGGTCAAAGACTACGCTCTTACCACCTGCATTATTGTAGTTTGCGGCGAACGCTTCACATTCCTGCAGCTTGTTCTGCCAAAATTTAGTCGCAGCGAGCTTGGGGTCACCGTTATGAATATAATCGCCAAAGCAGAAGGCTACAGGTATTTGCTGCTCTGCCATAGATTTATATTCCGCACTGTCAGTAGCGGGTGCGTTACCAGGCTCAATAGCAACAATAGCTGCAATGTTCTTAGTATATTTAGCAGTGAGCCAGCCTGCGCGTCCGCCTTGGGAGTGCGTGAAAACAACAGGCTTTCGGCCTGTCATGCTGTAAACCTTGTCGACAGTTGCCGCAAGTGCTTTTGCCACCATTTCGCCGTCAAAATCAATGCCCATGTCGGACTTCATGCCTGTATCGGGAGTCATCTGGCGGAAGAATTGGTCGACTGCTTCGTCACTGTTAGCAAATTGCGAACCTTCGTTAGGCACGGATTTGCCGTTTTCCCATTTGCCAATGCGGAATTGCGTATACCAACGCTGTTCGAGTGTTTTCGTGCTGATATCACCGCTCACGCTGGTTGCGCCTGCTTCACCGCGACGAGGCTCGTCGACGAGGAAAACACTGTGACCATTGCGTAAAAACATATCGCTCCAGCCTTCACGTCCGTCGGGCGTGGTCATCCAGCCCATGCGTGACTGGCCATAACCATGCAAGAAGATGATGGGAGCTTTATCGGCTTTTTGCGGAATCTGGTAGAGGACGTTGGCGTGGTCAACGTGCGCAGTCTGGTCTTTGCCAGTTGCTTCCCATTGGTCGTATGGGTCGAAAGTTCCTGGCGAAGTGATGGTTACGCCGCCAGCAGAGAACATTCCTTGCTTGGCGATGTGCAGAGGAGAAGCAAAGCTTGTTGCGCTGATAGCTAAGGTTGCTGCGAGTGCGAGAGAAAAAAGCTGCTTTTTCATGTGAATCTTCCTTTCCTGTGAAAATAGATTATTTAAGCTGCAAGACTTTGAGCCATGTGTCAATATTACCAACATCAGCTGGCATAATAATACCATCATCGTCATTTTGCGACTGCTGGATATTGTCAGGTTCAATATCTTTAGGCAAGCTTGCAGGCACATGGACAGAGTTAGGCGTAGATTTGTAAATGCGTTGCATGGATTCGTTCAGATAGCTGCGTGCGCCATAGGTAAAGAAAGGCACAACAGTTTTGCCACTTAAATCATAACTTTCAAGAAACGTGCAGACAACCATGGCAGGCTGGTGCCACCAGATTGGTGAACCAACGAAGATAACATCATATTTCGCCATCTCGCTGGCAGGCAGCGGAGCTTTAACTTCTGGGCGCAGGTTTTCGTAAGTTTCCTTTTGGATGAGGTCTTTATCATCATAAGGGTTAGCAGAATAGCCTTGTGCTGCTTCGATGCGGTAAATATCTGCTCCTGTTGCTTGGGCAATTTCTTCTGCTACACGTTTAGTATTATTCGTTGCAGAAAAATAAGCAACGAGAATTTTTTTGCCTGCTAAAGAATTTGTATAGGTTGTTTTAGCAGCTGTTTGTGGAGCTTGTTTTGTTGTATTGCTTGTTGTATCATTGGCGCAGGCGACGCTTAACAGTGCCAGCATTGCTATAGCTAAAAGTAAAAATATGCGTTTCATGATGATAATCCTCATACGTTTTTACCCATTTCATATGCTTGTTGCATAGCTTTATGTCCCTTAATCGTACCACGTTCATAAACACCGTTACCGATAATAACGCCTTTTTCTATGGCACCTGCTACGCAGTCGGCATAGCCACGAAAGCAATTAATAGTTCTATCTGCTGAGGAAATCGCTTCATCAGCCATTGTTGCGATGTAGTAAAATTCTTTGTTTTTAACTTCCAGCCATCGTGCTACGGTGCGGTCGATGACTGCTTTGAGCTGTGCGTCGATGGAGTAAAAATATACAGGGCTGGCTAGTACAAGTACGTCAGCATCAATTATCTTTTGTAAAATTTCTGCCATATCATCCTTGTGTACACATGCGCCCTGATGGTCGCGGCAATAGTAGCAGGCGGAGCATGGTTGTACTTTTTTGCTGCTATCCTGATTTTTTCAACATTGTTACCTTTTTCCTGCGCCCCACGCATAAATTCATCGCATAAAAGGTCAGAGTTCCCGCCTTTACGTGGGCTGCCTGATAAAATTAATACATTCTTTCCCATAGTTACTTCCTCCAAAAATTTTAGTTTAGCTGCTATACTGTGAGCTAAGGTTTTATTTTCCTTTGCGTTCTTCCACCATTTTCACGAACCATTCCACCATAGCAGGGTCTTGGTGCGAGAAGAAAGAGCTTATCTTGGTGTCGAGGGCGGCAATATCCTGCATATCTTCATCAGTCAAAGTGAAATCAAATACATCAAGGTTTTGCGCCATACGCTCTTTATGCGTAGATTTAGGAATTACGACGATGCCGCGCTGCAGCTGCCAACGCAGGATAACCTGAGCAACGGTTTTGTTGTATTTATCGCCAAGTTTTTGCAGCACAGGGTTAGTGAACATATTGCCGCGGCCTTCGCCGAACGGAGCCCAAGCTTCATGGATAACGCCGTATTTTTTGAGCCATTCGTGTGCTTCAATCTGTTGGTTCAGCGGATGCGTTTCAATCTGGTTGACCATTGGCTTGATGCGTGCAAAGGATGCTATATCTACAAGTCTGTCAGGATAGAAGTTGGAAACACCGATAGCACGCAGCTTGCCTGCTTCGTATAAATCTTCTAGCGCGCGATAAGCTCCATAGTAATCAGCAAACGGTTGGTGCAGCAGCACAAGGTCGATGTAATCGGTTTTGAGCTTTTCCATAGATTGCAGCACAGACTCTTTCGCCTGCTCATAACCGTAATGCTCAATCCATACTTTGGTGGTCAAAAAGATTTCTTTGCGGTCAATACCAGATTCAGCGATAGCTTCGCCAACCTCTGCTTCATTGAAATAGCTTTGTGCTGTATCAATCGCGCGATAACCGACTTCGAGAGCGTCGAGCACGCAGCGCTTGCATTCTTCTTTGGTTACCTGATATACACCATAACCGAGTTGCGGCATTTTTACGCCATTAGCTAAAGTTACATAATCCATAGTGAAAATCCTTCTTTCTGTTCATTAAAATTTTATTTTGCAGGCACAACGCTGTTGATAGCAGCGAGGGCGTTTAAAGTGCGGGGATAGCCGATATAGGGCAGGGCGACGGTGATAACGTCTAAAAGCTGCTGGCGTGTAGGGATGATATATAACTCTTTGTTATTGGTGCCAGTTGCTTTTTTGAAAACATCTTCGGACATATAGCGGGAATCTGCTTTTTCACCGGCGATGAGGAGCAGCGGAGCATTAATCAGGTTGCAGTTAAGATAGTCTTTTTCATAATCAAGTCCTCACTTTCATTTTTCTCATATAACCTAGGTCAGTTTTTTGACTTTATGCTTCTTTCCAGTTACAATTGAAGTATAGCAACCGATTGTAACAATCGGTCAAGCACTTTTCGAAAAATTTTTTGAGGAGGTTTTGGCTATGTATACAATGATGGAAGCGTGCCGTGAAACAGGCTTAACTTATCAGACGCTAAAATTTTATTGTAATGAAGGACTAATTCCTAATGTGCATAGAGATAAAAATAACCGTCGCTATTTTGACGATGCGACGGTTAAGTGGATCAAGGATTTGAACTGCCTGAAAAAATGTGGTATGTCTATTAATGAAATGAAGGAATATCTGACATTGTGCCTGGAAGGCCCTTCGAGCATCGAAGCGCGACAGAAAATTTTGGCGCGGAAGCAGACGGCTTTACAGGAAGAGATGAATAAGCTCAAGGAAAGCATGGATTATATTGATTGGAAACAGAATTTTTATAACGATGTGTTGAATGGGAAAAGACCGTATATCAGTAACCTGATTAAGGCGAAGAGTGAAGAATAATAAATAATGAAGTATAAAACAAGGAATCTACTTTATGGTCTGAAGTGGTATTTACCTTCTAAGAATTTTATAGAGTCTTAATTAATAAAGCACAAAAAAGCTGGGCCCCCAGCCTGATACGAAAAACCAGTGGAGGTTTACCGTCAGGTAAAATTCCACTGGTTTTTTAGTACTGAAAGTACATACCAATCTGCCTTATATTATTTCGTCTGCAATGCTTCCGCCAGCAGCTTTTCATCATCAATAGCCTGCGACAGCACCTGCTGCGTATCCTCGCCCAGGCGTGGCGCACGCTTTTTCAGCGCCGCCGGCGTTTTGCTCAGCTTCATAGCGAAGCCAAGCTGCCTGTAGCTGCCAAGCTCTGCGTCCTCTACGTTCAGCACCATCTCGTTGGCCTTGGTCTGCTCCGCAGCCACCGCCTCGGCAAAATCCAGCACCGGCGTTACGCAGGTATCCTTGCCCGCCAGCAGCTGCTCCCATTCGGTCAGCGTATGCTTGGCAAATTCCAGCGTCAGCTGCTGCTTTAAGTAGTCATGGTTAGCATCATCATCTATCAGGTCCGTCATATCGGGGCGCTGCAGCACAGCGCACAGGTTGCTCCAGAACTTCTTTTCCAAGCAGCCCACCGCAAGGTAGCGTCCTTCCTTCGTCGCATAAATATTGTAGTTGGCGTTAGCGCCCGTCAGCCAGTTGTTGCCGCGCTCCGCCACAAAACCGCTGCCGAAGTACAGGCTGGCAGCACCGGGCATCAGCGTCATCGCCACATTATACAGCGAAATATCTATCTCCTGTCCCTCGCCCGTCATCTGTGCATGGCGCAGTGCAATCATAATGCTCATGCCCGCCGCCATCGACGCATTCATATCCGCCATCAGCACACCCGGAATCGCTGGCTTGCCCTGCGCCTCACCGCTCATAGCGGTAATGCCTGCCAAGCTCACGTAACCGATATCATGGTCGGCCTGCTTGGCCAGCGGTCCCTTTTTGCCGTAGCCTGTCAGCGAGCAGTAGATAATTCGCGGATTCACCACCTTCGCCGCCGCATAGTCAATACCCAGCTTTTCCAGTACACCCGGACGATAGCTTTCCACCACCACATCGGCAGTTTTCACCAGCTCCAGAAACGCTCGGCGTCCCGCCTCCGACTTCAGGTTGAGCACTACGCTCTTTTTATTGCGGTTCAGCTGCAGATGCCAGTAACCGAAATCCTTTAAAAACGGCGGAAAGCTGCGGGCATAATCGCCCCGTCCCGGCTCCTCGATTTTGATAACCTCCGCGCCGAAATCGGCCAGCAGCATTGTACAATACGGTCCCGGCAGCAGCCGTGACAAATCAAGCACACGAATACCCTCTAAAGCCTGCACAATAACGCCCCCTTAACAGCAGCATATTTTTAGACTGAGTTTTTATACTACCTGGAAGATATAGAATTTGAGATAATTTGTTTCCGGCACCTGCCACAGAATCGGATGGTCCGGAGATTGCTGGCGCGCTTCAATCTGACGCAGGGAAACGTTGGCGTCATGCGCAGCGTCCTGCAGCATCTTCACGAACAGCTCCTCCTTCATGAAGTGCGAGCAGGAGCAGGTTGCCAGATAACCGCCGCGCGGCAGCAACTTCATCGCCTTCAGGTTAATTTCCTTATAGCCGCGAATCGCATTCTTCACCGTGCTGCCGGATTTAGTGAACGCCGGCGGGTCCAGAATAATAAAGTCATATTCACGGGAATGCTTGTTGAACAAATCGCTCAGCAAATCAAAAACATTCGCCTGCAGGCCGTGCATAACATCGGAGCAATTGTTAATCGCTGCGTTATGCTCTGCCATCTGCACTGCCTCAGCACTGATATCAACCGCGGTAACGCTGGCAGCGCCGCCCTTGGCAGCATTCAGCGCAAAGGAGCCGGTGTGGGTGAAGCAGTCCAGCACATGCTTGCCCTTGGCAATCTTGGCAATCGCCTGACGGTTATACTTCTGGTCGAGGAAGAAGCCTGTCTTTTGGCCGTTTTCTACATCAACCGTATATTCGATGCCGTTTTCGACAATCTCGGTGGTCACAGCGCCGGGCTCGGGGCACAAATCGGTAGCAAACCAGTGCTTGCCCTCCTCCATGCCCTCCAGCAGGCGAATTCTTACGTCGTTGCGCTCGTACAGACCACGGATTTCCTGTCCCATCTCACGCAAAATTTTAATCAGCAGCTCAAACAGCATCTGCTTGCGCATTTCAATGCCCAAGGACAGGGTTTGCGTTACCAGCAGATCATTGTAGCGATCCACGGTCAGGCCGGGGAACATATCCGCTTCGCCGAAAATCAGGCGGCAGCAGTTAAAATCACGCTCGCCCATAACCGTCAGGCGGTAATCCAGCGCATAGCGCAGGCGGCGCTCCCAAAAGGCTTCGTCAAACTTATCATTGGTATTGGTGGAAATAATGCGCACACGGATTTTGGAATGGTCGTTCACAAAACCGGTGCCCAAATATTTGCCCTTGGACGTTACTACATCCACCAGATCACCGTTGGCATAATCGCCTTCAATTTTAGTTACCTCTTCACCAAACACCCAGGGATGACCGCCGCGTGCAGCGCGCTCTCCCTTCGGGGTTACGAAAAATTTTGCATATTTACGCATATTCTACCTCACGATTTTAAGATTAGTTTTTCTTTAAGTATAGCATATTTTGCAGGCGGATGCACAGAAAACCTCTCTGCTCTTTGCCTGCGCTTTTGCGAAAAATAATCATAACAAGTGATACATTGTCATTTCAACAGCTAGCGGCGCAGCCTTTGAGAAGAACTCATTACATGTATAACAAGCTACAGGCGTCGCAGTTCCGTTTGCCTATTAATAGGACACAAAAACGGCCGAAGCAATACGCTCCGGCCATTAAAATTGCCATAGTCTGTTTTTTATTATTCTTTCTTTTTTTGTCCAAACTCCGTTTTCATGCCACTTTTCCAGCTTTTAATATTATGTTATAATTCTTCTTTTACCCAAAGGGAGCCGCATTTAATTCTTCTATTTCTGGTTCTGCTCCAAGCAAGTGCTGAAAAACTTTTAAAGATTTCAGCACCTTCTCTGCTGCTATATCTTTCATTATAAACACAATATGCGAATTACGTTCCTCAGCATTCCAGCTTTCCAGATGCTGCGGCGGATGGATGATATGCTGTACACCATTAATAACTACCGGACCATTTGCTCCTACATCAACTATGCCTTTAATACGAAGCATGTTCTCTCCATGAGCATATAAAAGCATACTCATCCAAAGTCCAAAGGCTGTCCAATCCAATGGTTTATAGAACCGGATGGACATAGAGCTCACCTTTTCATTGTGCCTGATTGCCTTGGGGCTAAAATTGCTGATTGTATTGCTGAATTTTGCTTCAGAGAAACAATCTCGGCTTTTAAATACTGTTTCCGGATCTATATTTCCGTTGGCAGCAGTAATAATTTGGCCTGCAGGATTAAGCATCCGAACCTGTGCACACAATACATCGACCGTTTCCTGTTCAACAAGATCCATTTTCGTAATTATAATCTTGTCAGAAGCCACTATCTGTTTAACCGATTCAGGATTCGCACGCAGATGCAGTTCTCCGTTAACAGCATCTAAACAACTGATCACGAAATCCACAAAGAAATGGTGTGTCAGAAGCGGATCCATAAGTATAGAAAAAAGAATAGGTGCCGGATCTGCAAGTCCTGTTGTTTCTATAACAACACGATCCATCTCTATTTCTTTGTTTTCATAAGCTATGAGCAAATCTTTCAGCTCTTTTACCAGGTCCTCTCTCTTATTGCAGCATATACATCCTCCACTCAAAAGCCTGGTCCGTTCTTCTATACGTCTGATGAGCCTGTGGTCAAGTCCGGCCTGCCCATATTCGTTGATAATAACCACAGTATTCCGGAATTCCTTATTGTGCAATATATTTGCTAAAAGAGTTGTCTTGCCGCTTCCCAAAAAACCTGTTACCACCGTAATCGGGCATTTATTGTTAAGCCACATTACAACTATACCTCCACACCACTAAACGCATCCAGAAAGGCGTCATCCAAAGGGTCGAGTTTTTTATGCGCCAGTAATTCCGCCTTATTCCACATATCGCCAAGGTCGTATACAATCTGCGTACCACCCTTTTTATCCCGCAAAACAAAGCGGCTGCCATTCCATTCGCTGATAGATAATCCATAATACGCCAGTATACGGTTGCTGATTTTCACGCGTTTTAGCCTCGAACGCATTCTATCACGTTGACTCTCTCCGGCTATCACAATATGCTTATATTCATTCTCGTGAGTTCGTCTATCTGTCCAATGAACATGCATTATAAGTTCACCGCACAACACACACATAATAAATACACCTCCTCAAGTCACACTATCAAAAGATTGAAATTACCGAGGCGGCTTTTTAGCCGTCCCGGTAATCAGCAAAAGATTATTTTAACTCGGCTGAACGTTTGATAAAATCATCGGCGATTTCATCAAATGTACACCAACGAATACCCTCATGGCTATTAATATACTCAATCAGTCGTTCTAATGCCATAATGCACTGAGGTCTGCCGGAAACATCCGGATGAATTGTCATACCGAATACAGCATAATCATATTCTCTGTAGCAATAATCGAATGCATCCTGCCACAGCCCGCCATAAATATCACGAGGATTTGCAAAGCCATAGCTATTGGGGCTCTTCTTAACAAACATCATTGGCGGAAGGTCATCTAAATACCAGTTTGCCGGTATTTCCACCAGATTTGTTTCGTAACCGCGTACAAGAGGTTTCATCCACTCACTTGCTTCTGCCGAATAATCAATCTTAGTCCACGAATCGCCTACACGCACATAGTACGGATGAAGATCGTTATGCATCAGAGAATGATCGTACTTAATTCCATGCTTTACCAACAATTCGTTGGTGACATTGGAGAATTCCCACCATGGTGCTACATATCCGGTAGGACTCTTACCGGTAAGTTCTGTAATTAATTCAATACTTCTGAGCAGAATATCTTCTTCCTGCTTCGGAGTCATAGCAATAGGGTTTTCGTGAGAATAGCCGTGTGCGCCAATTTCATGACCGGCATCAACAATCATCTTCATCTGCTCCGGAAAAGTCTCGATAGAATGTCCGGGAGCAAACCATGTTGCCGGCAGGTCATATTTCTTGAACAACTTCAACAAACGAGGAACACCAACCTCGCCCGCAAACATGCCGCGGGAAATATCATCGGGAGAATCCTCGCCGCCATAGGAACCAAGCCAGCCGGCAACTGCATCGATATCTACTCCAAACGCCACTAGAATTTCTTTCTTTGCCATAAAAATACCTCCTTTAGAATTTTTCCAGGATCAGCTTAGTATATAAGTCCCTAAGATAAGGAATAGCCCTGCGTTGTTCTGCAATAGCATCTAAATCAATGACAGCACTGATTACGCATTCTGCATCAGCTGAAGTACCAGCCACTATATCACCATTAGGCGCAACAACTCTGCTTAGCCCCCCAAATACGGCGTCTTCTTCTGCTCCGATACGGTTGCAGGCCAAAACATAAACCCCGTTTTCCAAAGCACGGCTGCGCGAAGCGATATCCCATGCGTAAGAACGTGCTTTGCCAAAAGCGGATGTATAAACAATTATTTCTGCACCGGCCTGCGTCAAAACACGTGCAGGCTCCGGAAAACCAATTTCATAGCATATCTGCAAGCCAATGGTTGCAAAAGGCAGCTTAAAAACAGGCAGAGCAGCGCCTCTGGCAAAGCGTTCCGGTTCTGTTCCCCAAAGGTGAATTTTGCGATATTTATCCATATATCCTTCCGGCCCAACTATTATAGCTGTATCATACAGTATTCCGTCTTCTCCCAGTTCAATAATTGCCGCTGCGAAATATACGTGATATTGTTTTGCCAGATCAGTCAACCATTCAGTTGTCGGTCCCGGTATTACTTCAGCTAATTCCCGATCAAGTGCTGATACCATGTAACCGGTACTGAATAATTCTGGAAGTATTATAAGTTGTGCTTTCATATCAGCATTTTCAGCAATCATTTTAGTTGCTTTCGCAAAATTTGCTGCTTTATCTGCAAGTACGCAATTCATTTGCACTATAGCTATTTTTAATGCTTTCACAGTAAACACCCTACTTTCCTGACCACAAGCAGATTTTCTTTTATTTGAATTGCCATAACCTGTTGGGTTTAATACTATTTAAAAGTATTATCACTTTTTTTCTGCAGAAAGCTTTTTTGCGGAAAAGTCAGACAACAATCCCAGTACTGCTCCGCAAGTTAACCCGACAGCTGCACCTATAGCATCATTTCCGGCGGCATAAAACGCAGCATTACCAATAAAAGTCCCGGGAATAAATTCAAGCAAATTCAGCTTTGCCTGCCAACACATAATTGCAGCAAAAGCTATTGTAAAAAACAAGGATGGTACAGCCGTAAAGGTTGTGGCAGCCCATATGGTAATCACTCCCAAAAAAACACCGCTTAGATTTGAACAAAGCGTAGAAATTATGCCTTTTTTACCGCCACCAGCTGCAAAATAAGTTGCCCAGCCAAGAAATCCCGCAAACCCTACAAATCCGAGTGTTCCCCCCGCATAAACCCAAGCTCCGGCAAGAATCCCCACTGTAATACCAACTGCAAACAAATAGGTCATAGCTTGTCATCTCCTTTAAGCTGATTTTTCCTTGCTAATATATTCTAAATAAATAATAGTCATAAGTATTTTATCTTTTGCTAGCTTTTGTTTGAGTATATCACATATTTTCAAATAGCGCAACGATGTCATGTTCTACCACATCATAAACTATTCTTGTTATTTGTATATTATCTGTTTAATTTTGCTTAATTTACTTTTAAGAGTATATAGCAAGAAATTTGTTTCGTTTTCTTTTGTATAAATTTCAATATATAACATTTTTATTTTCTGCCTCATGTAACTATACTCAAGCTAACTTCTATTATCTTCCCTTTAAAAAGCAAAAACGGCCGAAGCAATACGCTCCGGCCATTAAAAGCCAGCAACACGAACCCGGTCAACCTACAAAACAGAATCATAGCTCTGCCGTTTTTCCGTTGCAGAAATATTTTTATTTACTCAACAAAAGATAAATATCTACTTAAGCAGCTGCGGCAGCAGCAAAAACAACGAAATAAAGCCTATTGCCAAATTACACCAGCCTGCAAGCTTCGTCAGCCAAGGCTTGCCGGTATACCAGGCAAAGACCAGCACAAAAAGCAGTAAATCAATCACAGCAAGATCTATACCCAACGGCCAAATCAAGCCATCCTTAAATGCTCTGACGGTAAAAATTATACAAAGCAGCAATCCGCAGGCAAAAAAATGTGCCATAACTTTTTTGTCGCCGCCATTAAGAAAAAACAAACCAACAAGAATCCAGAACAGCCCAAAAAAGCCGAACACTGTTCCCAGATAAGTGCTGTGACTGCCGGCAGCGCTGAACATATACATAAATATTGATGTAAAAATCTGCGTCACACCGCCAAAAATAATTGCAATATGAGCCAATGTGCGTGTCAGCTTACTATGATCTGTGTTCTCATCAATACCGACACCGATTTGCTCCAGTCCAAAACACACCACCGTAGCGATGAGGCCAAAAATACCAATGGCTTCAGGGTTAACGGGCATCATAAAAAAATCCTCCTTTGTTATGCGTTTTTGTTTGGGCTGTATTTTGTTATTAACAGCTTGCATTACCGCTATTCCAATTCTATCATGCCGGTTTTTTAGTGTCAATCCACAAGGTTAATTAAACAATATACTTTATTATCGTTATTATTTAATTGTTATATATTTTTAACAATAATTTATCACGAGTGTGAAATGTTTACTTCTGCCTATTGCAGTTAAAAGCAATACACCTTTGCATAGTATGCTGCTCTGTATTCGGCTCTGTCCTCTTATTCCAATACTCCTCGGCTCTTTAATACAGAGCACAGAAAAAAACTGCCGCCGAAATGCGTCAACATTTCAGCGGCAGCCCTTCAATTCACAAATCAGAACGCTGCAACAACAGCACCTTTGTATTTTTCGTCAATGAACTTTTTAACTTCTGGAGAACGCAGAGCATTCATCAGCTTCTGGATTTCCGGACGGTTTTCGTCACCCTTGCGGACAGCAACGATGTTAGCATACGGAGATTCCTTCGGCTCAGTGAACAGAGAATCCTTCACCGGATTCAGCTTAGCTTCCATAGCGAAGTTGGAGTTGATAACGGACAAATCGGTATCATCCATGGAACGCGGCAGCAGAGCAGCTTCGATTTCCACAATCTTCAGCTTCTTGTCGTTGCCAACGATATCGCCTACAGTAGCCTTAACGCCAACGCCATCCTTCAGCTTCAGCAGCTTAGCGCTTTGCAGCAGAGCCAGCGCACGGCCGCCGTTGGACGGGTCGTTCGGAATAGCGATTTTTGCGCCTTCGGGGATATCATTCAGAGATTTGATTTTCTTGGAATAAATACCCATCGGCTCGATATGTACCTTGCCTGCAGATACAAGATTCATCTTGCGCTCGGAAACGAAGGTATCCAGATAAGGCTCATGCTGGAAGAAGTTGGCATCCAGCTCCTTATCGTTCAAAGCCAGGTTCGGTTTAACATAATCGCTGAATTCGATAATCTGCAGGTCTACGCCCTCTTTAGCCAGGGTGCCTTTAATCTGGTTGAGGATTTCAGCGTGCGGTACAGCGGTAGCGCCAACCTTCAAGGTAACCTTTTTGTCGGCACCGTTGTCTGCCTTTTTGTCTCCGCCGCCGCAGCCTGCAGCAACAACTGCAAGGCTCACTAATGCCAGTAATGCAACTAATAATTTTTTCATCTTTTTTACATCCTTTCTTTATCCAACACGTCTTGCAAAACATCCGCCTAAGAAAAAAACTCCTTCTGAGGAAGGAGCCGGTCTTCCTCTCATCTTTCAAGATTACACTTGCAGGATGTAGCACCATAACATTTGTCTGGTTGCCGGGCATCATCGGGCCTGTTCCCTCCGCCACTCTTGATAAGAGCGTGTTATTAAGATGTGAGTAATAATATATTATCCTAGTGTCTTTGTCAACATTAATCGCAAAAAAAATTAAGGGCAGAAAATCCTGCCCTTAATCTGTTAACAATGTTACTCTTTTTTATACTTGGCAATACCAACTTTATAGAAGTCATTACCCTCGCTGTCGATGCAGACGATTGCCGGGAAATCCTTAACCTCGTATCTGCGGATAGCCTCCGGTCCCAGGTCTTCGTAAGCAATCATGGTTTCGCTCTTGATGGATTGGGTGATAACAGCAGCAGCACCGCCTACAGCAACGAAATAAACAGCGCCATGCTTCGCGCAGGCATCAATAACCTCCTGGCTGCGCAGACCTTTGCCGATCATGCCGCGCATGCCCTGCTCAATCATAGTCGGAGTGTATTTGTCCATACGGCCGCTGGTGGTGGGGCCGGCACTGCCGACAACCTCGCCCGGTTTGGCAGGAGTAGGACCAACGTAATAAATAACATTATTGGTCAGGTCCAAAGGCAGCTTTTCGCCGCGCTCCAGCGCTTCATACAAACGCTTGTGAGCAGCGTCGCGTGCAGTGTAGATATAACCGCTGATGCGTACAACGTCGCCTGCATGCAGGTCTTTGACAGTTTCTTCGGTCAGCGGAGCATTAATATATTTGATTACAGCTTCTTCACTCATCTTCAGGCGCCTCCTTTAAATTTCTGCTTCAGCCTTGCGTGCCTGGTGGCAGTTAAGGTTTACAGCGCAGGGCATACCGCCGATATGGGTATGGGTAAATTCAACATTTACAGCCAGAGCGGTAGTGCTGCCACCCAAGCCGGAGGGACCTACACCGGTCTTGTTTACCAGCTCCAGCAGCTCGTCCTCCAGTGCCGCATAGCGCTCATCCTTGTTGTGCTCGCCTACGGTACGGGTCAGCGCGTATTTAGCCAAAATAGCGGCACGCTCCATGTTGCCGCCGATGCCTACGCCGACGGTAATCGGCGGGCAGGGGTTCGGGCCTGCAGCACGCACGGTATCAACAACAAATTTTTTGATGCCTTCAACACCGTCTGCCGGCTTCAGCATCTTCAAAGCACCCATGTTTTCGCTGCCGCAGCCTTTGGGGCAAACAATAATTTTAACCTTTTCACCGGGAACAATCTTGGTATGGATGATTGCCGGAGTATTATCACCGGAATTTTTACGATCAAATACCGGGTCGCCTACAGAGGATTTACGCAGATAGCCTTCAGTGTAGCCCTTTGCTACGCCTGCATGAATGGCAGTATACAAATCGCCGTCAACGAAATGTACTTCCTGGCCGATTTCCAGAAATACAACGGTCAGACCGGTATCCTGACACAGAGGAACAGCTTTTTTCTTAGCCAGCTCGAAGTTCTCAATCAAGGTAGCAAGGATTTCCCTGCCCAAAGGAGATTCTTCTTCAACAGCGGCATTTCTGATTTTGTCCATCATCTCCTGCGGGAGATAGTAGCAGGAATCCATGCACAGCTTGGCAATAACATCAGTGACTTCACTAACCTTTATTTCTCTCATGTTTTCATCCTCCTAAGCTCACATTGTCATTGTGAGAATAATATTTGTATACTGCGGCTTAACGGCCGATGCGTTTAGCAGTATTGGCTCTTACAACCTCAGGATCTACAATTTTGCGTGCCAGGCCTTTTTCGATAGCAACCTTAGCTACAGCGGCAGCAACCGCAGGAGCAACACGCGGGTCAAAAGCGTCAGGTACTACATAGTCCTCACGCAGGTCTTTTTCGTCAATCAGGTCGGCAATAGCATAAACAGCGGCAACCTTCATATCCTCGGTAATAGCGCGTGCGCGTACATCAATAGCACCGCGGAATACACCCGGGAATACGGTTACGTTGTTAACCTGGTTCGGTCTGTCGCTGCGGCCGGTGCCGGCAACTGCAACGCCTGCTTCCTTAGCAGCATCATAGCTGGTTTCCGGAACAGGGTTAGCCAGAGCAAAAACAATAGCCTTGTCAGCCATGCTCTGCATAATTTCTTTAGTGAATACGTTCGGAGCGGAAGCACCGATCATAACGTCCGCACCCTTGGCAACATCAGCAAGAGTACCCTGCTTATGTTCTTTATTGGTTACGGTAGCCAGATAGCTCTGGATGCGATCCAGCTTAGCATCGATGCCTTCATACAGAGCGCCGAAGCGGTCAACCATGATTACATTTTGTGCGCCCATGTTTACCAGCAGACGGCCGATAGCACTGCCGGCAGCACCGCAGCCGTTGACAACGAATTTAGCGGTAGCAATGTCTTTTTTAACAAAGCGCAGTGCGCCCAGTACAGCAGACAGGCAGGCAATAGCGGTGCCATGCTGATCATCATGGAATACAGGAATGTCGCAGATTTCTTTCAGCTTATCTTCGATTTCATAGCATTTGGGAGAGGAAATATCCTCCAGGTTTACGCCTGCATAGTTAGGCTGCAGCAGCTTAACGGTGCGGATGAATTCGTCCGGATCCTTGGTATCGAGGCAAACAGGCACAGCGTCAACATCACCGAAGGTTTTGAACAGTGCAGCCTTGCCTTCCATTACCGGCATAGCAGCCTCGGGACCGATGTCGCCCAAGCCGAGTACACGGGTACCGTCGGTAATAATAGCAACCATGTTGCCGCGGCAGGTATATTCGAAGGAGAGGTTTTTGTCCTCTTTGATATCCTTACAGGGTTCAGCTACACCCGGAGTATAGGCAATAGCCAGATCATGACGGGTTGCAATAGGCACCTTGCTTACTACAGCAATTTTGCCGTTATTGTCCATATGTAATTTAAGAGCTTCTTCACGCAGAGTCATTGTCATCTTTTTTTCCTCCCAAGATTTCCCGACGTAAGCTGTCTAAAAAATCATTAGCTCCGTCCGATAAATAGTATACACTTATTGTATATTAAACTACCCTGTTTTGCAAGATGTTTTCTGTGTAAACTACATCATTTCGAGGAATTGTCAAAAGATTTTTGCTTACTGCGCAAAATTTTCTTAACCAAAGACTCACACCTTGAAGAATTCTACCTGCGGCGTCTGCCCCGCCTGCAGTGTAAGCACCGCAAAGCAAGGCTCCGAGCCACCGCGGGGGCGGGACGGACTGCCGGGGTTCACCAGCAGCGTTTCCGCATAATACTCGGCCATCGGCACATGCGTATGCCCGAACACCACGATATCCTGCCCCAGCTGCTTGGCCCAATAGCCCAAATCAGCCTGCACATTTCTTTCTATATATCTGTGTCCGTGCGTCAGCCAGATTTTATAGCCTTCTATTTCCAGATACTCATCATATTTACTGCCATCATCCAATAAATCGCAGTTGCCGCGCACACGCACTGTTTTGATGCCTGTCGCATCATGCAGGCGGTTGGCGTCGGCCGCATAATCGCCTGTATGCAGCCACAGTTCAATAGGCGGTGTCTGCTGCAGAATGCGGCGAATCGCCTGCGCGCTGCCGTGCGTATCACCCGTAATGCCTATTCTCATTTCTTTTTGCTCCAGATAGCAACGAGCTTACGGATTGCCTTACCGCGATGGCTGATTTTGTTTTTCTCCTGCATGGTAGCCTCTGCCATACCCTTGTGCAGCTCGGTGGACCAGAACAGCGGGTCATAGCCGAAGCCGTTTTCACCTAAAGGCTCATGCAGCAGCATACCGTCGCAAATACCGTCTACCTCGTTCAGCACCTTGCCGTCAGGTTGTGCTACGCACAGCGCACAGCGGAAGCGGCAGGTACGCTTAACCTGAAACTTCATGTTGTGCAGCAGCAGATTGTTGTTGTCCTCGTCGCTGGCCTTTTCGCCGGCATAGCGCGCACTGCGCACACCGGGAGCACCATCCAGCGCCTGCACCTCCAGGCCGGAATCATCGGCAATGCAGGGCTTGCCCAGCTTCTTTGCATAATATGTAGCCTTTTGGCGGGCATTGGCAGCAAAGGTGCGGCCTGTTTCCGCCGGTGCTTCTACTGCTTCGAAATCTGCCAGATATTTGATATCAATCGGCAAATCCTTCATTAAAGTTTTAAACTCTTCCACCTTGCCCTGATTATGGGTAGCTACAACCAATTCATTAATCATTATTTAACCTCGATTCTCAGCTTAGGACGTATATTTATTTGCCGGCGTCCTAATGCTTATTATTTATAGATTTTCTACTGTACCTATGGCAATATCCTGCACCAGTACATACTGCCAGCGGCCGCGCTTCTTTTCTGCCAGCGCTGCATCGTAGGCCTTTTGCCGGCAATGCGGACAGATTTCACGCGTCAGGCAGGTAATGAAAGCGCTCTGGTCGCCAAAGCGCGTCCCTTCGGCCGCCGTCTGCAGGGTAAAATAACCGCGGCAGGCCTTGCGTTCGCAATAATGCACGCTTTCCACCTGCTCCTCGCGGATACCCTCCTCATCGTAGTAGATATGCTTGCTGCGCTGCCAGATATTACCGCATTTCGCCAGCAATTCCTTGCTCGTGCGCTCACGATTGAAGTACAAATCGCCGACCTCGGCAATAAGCTGGTCTACGCGCTTATTGCAGCGCTCATCCTGCGGGCGCAGTCCGCGCAGATCAGGCTCCACCACCTTGCTGTAATCCATGCCTGCCATCGCCAGAATAATACCGGTGTTGACATAAGGCAGGGCGCTTTCAATCGAATAACCACCCTCCAGCACCGCAATATCAGCCTGCAGCTTATCCGCCAGACGCGCATAGCCCTGCGCTGTCACCTGCATGGAAGCCAGCGGGTCGCTGAAATGGTTATCCTGCCCGGCGCTGTTGATAATCAGCTCCGGCTGAAAGTCCTCCAGAATATGCGTGATTAAGCCATCGTACAGGCGGTGCAGTCCTTCGTCGCCTGTTCCCGGCAGCAAGGGCAGATTAATGTTCGTGCCCCAAGCCGCAGGACTGCCTGCTTCATTAGGAAAGCCTGTGCCCGGATACAAGGTGCGCCCGTCCTGATGGAAGGAGATATACAGTGTATCGGGATCATGGTAGAACACATCCTGCGAGCCGTCGCCGTGATGCACATCGGTATCCACAACAGCAATCCTACGGATATTATACCTGCTACGTAAATATTCTACCATTATTGCTTCAATATTAATAGTACAAAAACCACGGATTCCGTGTACTACACGCATAGCATGGTGTCCCGGCGGACGCACGAGTGCAAAGGCACGCTGCACCTCCCGCTGCATTACGGCATCGGCCGCCGCCAAACAGCCTCCCGCAGAGGTCAGGTGTGCCGGCGTAATCAAGCGTGCAATCGACGGCACGCCTACATGCGCACGCTGCAGATCCTCGATTTCAGCAAGACGCGGACGATATTCCTTAATCTCCTCGCAGTCGAAGAGGCCCTCCTCCTCCAGCTGGTCGCGCGTATATAACAGGCGCTCCTGCCGTTCGGGGTGACCGGGGCTGATCATCCAGTCAAACGCAGGGAAAAATACTAATCCCAAGGTATTCTTTGCCATCAGAAGCTCACCTCCCTGCCGCTAACCTTATAGAGAATTCCCGGCTTCAGCTGCATGCGCAGGCTGTAGATATCACCGGTTTCGTAATAGCCGTGTACTGTATGAAAATGTTCGTAGCTGATAAGCTCCGTTTCCTGGTCGGGCAGCTGCCACTGCGCCGTCTGCTCCCGCAGCCAGCTTGCGAGCAGCTCCTCTGCCGCCTGCTTGTTGAAGCGTCGCGGCAGGCTTTCGCGTTTTCCGCCCTCAGGAATAATATAATAGCCGTCGGTAGTATCCGCTCTGAGTCCTGCGCTCAGCGTAGGCCTTGCCACCGCCGCACCGATAGCGTTCGCCACCATCGCTCCGGCAGGAATATCCACCGGCAGCGCCATAGATTCGCCCAACGCCCTGATTAAGCCCGGTGCGCCGCCGCCGACGCCAATCAGCTGCTGCGGAATAAATTCCGTGCCCTTGATAACATCGTTAACCGTATATACGGGCTGCTTGGCCCATTCGTCCAGCATTTCCCGAATCGTTGTTTTAATCTGCTCAACGGCGGCAGCCACAATCTTGCGTGCTTCCGCCTGCGGCTCGCCGCCCAGAGCGGCAATCGCCGCCTGCGCCCGCTCCTCATCACCGAAATGCACATAACCCGCCGTAATCAGTGCATCACTCAGCGTCGCTATGCTGCCGCCGACAGCGGCAGCGGGACCTTCGCGCTCGGGGCCGACAACATAACCGTTTTCCGTCTTATGCAGCCTGCTGTCGCCGCCGATGCCGATGCTGCGCATATGAAAGGCGCGCACTGCCGTAGGATAACCGGCAACCGCCGCACCCTTGCGGGCCATCAGCGGCAGGCCGTTCTCCCAGAAGGCAATGTCGGTAGTAGTGCCGCCCACATCCAACGAGATGCTGTTCATTTCTGGAGCGCAAAGCGCCTCTATACCCAGTACGGAAGCAGCAGGACCGGTAAACACAGCCTCCACAGGCTGCTGCAAGGCTGCCTCCAGCGGCAGCGTACCGCCGTCCGCCTTCAGAATATGAACAGGAGCGCTGATGCCGCGCTCTGCCAAGGCACGTTCCACGCGCCTGCAGAAGCGGGTAAAAAGCTCATATACCTGCGCGGAAAAATAGGCCGAATTGCTGCGGCGCACAAAGTTCAGCTCACCGCTCAGCTCGCTGCCCAAAAACACCTTGCTGTAACCGCATTTTTTCAGCTCATGCTCCGCCTGATATTCCAGCTGCGGGTTACGCACCGAAAACTTGCCGCTCACCGCGCACACGCCGCTGCCCTTGCGCCGCAGCAGCTCCTGATGCCTGCTCCATTCGATATTAGCCGTAATCTTGCCGCGATGGTCCACATAACCCGACAGATAGTACGGCGTCACCGGCAGATGTCCCTTGACGTTCATGCCCGGTCCGGCGATAATTGCCAAAAACACCGGCGGCAGGCTGCCCTCGGTCAAAGCGTTGGTCACGATAGTGCTGGATATTACGACACGCTCCAGCTCCTGCGCCATTCCCGGCTGCAGCACCGCATCCAGCGCCGCCAGCACGCACTGCAGCACATCGTCATGCGTCGTCGCGCGCTTGGCCTGCGCCACTACCTCGCCCTGCCGCAGCACCACCGCATCCGTAAAGGTTCCGCCTACATCAATACCTAACAGCATTGCTTCATCCCTCCTTCGTTTAAACCAGAGTGTCAATGCGTATTCTTTTAATCTAATCCGCCAGAAGTCCTCCACCTCTAAGGTGGGGGATGAAGGTGGGTCTGGCGAATTTACGTAAGTAATTGAGCCAGATAATTGCTCCGTAGATAGCTTTATGATATAATCAGTCATAGAAGTGAAATGGCTGATTATACTATGAAATTAGACAATAATAACCATTCAGTGTTCTTGCTGTATTACCATCTTGTTCTGGTAGTAAAGTACCGTCGTAAGGTATTTTCCGACCAGATGAGCCAATATGCAAAAGACATATTTGTTCGCATAGGCTCTTCATATAACATCACATTGGAAGAATGGAACCATGATCAAGACCATGTACATATCATGTTTCGTGCCCATCCTAATACAGAGATGTCGAAATTCATCAACGCTTACAAAAGTGCCAGTTCTAGGCTAATCAAAAAAGATTTTCCAGAAGTTAGGCGTAATTTGTGAAAAGAAATGTTTTGGTCAAGAAGCTATTGCTTGCTGACGACAGGCGGTGCTCCCATTGAGATAATTCGTAAATACATAGAAAATCAAGGCAGGCGATTATAGTGAATAAGGCATACCGATACAGGCTCTACCCGACAATTGAACAGAAGATTATGTTTGCCAAGACTTTCGGCTGTGCCAGATTCATCTATAACAAGATGCTTGGAGATCGTCTTGATTACTATAAGGAAACAGGTAAGAGGCTGAACAATACACCTGCACAGTACAAGAAAGAAATTCCTTGGCTGAAAGAGGTTGACAGCCTTGCTCTCGCCAATGCCCAAATAAACCTGAACAAGGCGTATAACAACTTTTGGAGCAATAGGAAGCATTTTGGCAAGCCATGCTTCAAGTCGAAGAAAACAGGTCATGCTTCATATTCTACGAACAACCAACATGGCTCTGTAAGAATCGAGGGAAACAAAGTCAAGCTGCCTAAAATAGGCTGGGTAAAGCTGTGTCTGCATCGTCCATTGATGGAGAATAGCACCATAAAGACTGTAACCATAAGTAAAACACCGTCAGGAAAATACTATATCAGCATTTTGGTGGAGTATGAAAACCAAATACTTCCCATCATACCGGAGAATTTTCTTGGATTGGATTTTGCTATGCACGGGCTGTATGTTGCTTCCGATGAGGACAATGCCGATTATCCAAATTTCTTACGGGAAGCCGAAAATAGATTGGTCAAGGCACAAAGAAAACTCTCCAAGAGACAAAAAGGGAGCCGTAACAGGGATAAACAAAGACTGCGAGTGGCTGTACTCCATGAGAAAATTGCTAATCAACGCCGTGACTTCCTGCATAAGCAAGCTCGTTATCTTGCAGACCGCTATGATGTGATTGGCATAGAGGACATTAGCGTAAAGGCCATGGCGAAGCGAAAGAAGGGTGGCAAGTTCAGCTTTGGTAAATCCATATCCGACAATGGCTGGAGCATGTTCACAAGTATGCTGGAATACAAACTTGCATGGCAGGGTAAGCAACTTATCAAGATAGACAAATGGTATCCAAGCAGTCAGCTATGCCATGTCTGTGGCTACCAGAACAATGACACCAAAGACTTATCTATGCGGGAATGGGATTGCCCTAAGTGTGGCAGTCATCATAACCGTGACAAGAACGCTGCAATAAATATTAGAGAAGAAGCTAGGCGAATATCTGCCTAGCGTAACTCATAAAGTACCGTGGGTCGCACGGGAATCTACGCCTGTGGAGAGAGTGTAAGTCGCCATAACTCTTCGGAGTTAGTGGTGCTGTTCTCGCTGAAGCAGGAAGCTTCCGCCTCTATAGGCGGGGGTACGTTCACTCTATACTATATTTACTTTTAACAAGCTAATAACGGACAGTCTATATTAATTATATTATATCATGTTGCCAAACTCCGTGCGAAGAAAATTCCTTACTATAATTATATGCCAACACACCAGCAAGCGTTTGCGGGCAGAAAAAAAGACGTAAGCTCCGTTGCTTACGCCTTGTAATTATTTTTGGCATCCGGGTGGGGTAATCCTGCAGACATTTTATATTTCTGATAATGTCCTGCAGCTGCGATTGCCGGATGTAAATTGCCGCCGCTTAAATTTAGCTAAGCTCTCAAAAGAGCATCATAGTAAACCAGGCTGGCAGCACCGCATAAAGATAAAATGACAGTACTCAAAATAATTAGATATTTTTTCTCCATTTTAATTCTCCTCTACACACAAAACCCATCTCTGTGTGTGAGGCTATTATAAAATAGGCTCTGCCTATAGTCAAGTTAAATGTTATAACGGTTTGTAATATTTAATATTCCTGATAGGCCTATATCAAATTCACCGTTACCGCAGCCTGTGAGAGCATTTATTTCTCTTTAGCTTGCTAAAAACAGGATAATAGCTTATACTATATACTATTATTGTATTAGTAAGGGAGTCGATATGTATTATGGAACGTGAGAGTTTTTCTTCACGCCTGGGATTTATCCTGATTTCTGCCGGCTGTGCCATTGGTTTAGGCAACGTCTGGCGCTTTCCTTTCGTCACAGGCCAGTATGGCGGTGCATCCTTTGTGCTCATCTACCTGTGCTTCCTGCTGCTGTTAGGCCTGCCCATCATGGTAGCAGAATTTGCTGTTGGCCGCGCCAGCAGACGCAGTCCGGCCAAATCCTTCGACACATTGGAGCCGAAGGGAACTAAATGGCATCTGTTCAAATATGTAACTATTGCCGGCAACATCATCCTGATGATGTTCTACACCACCGTCAGCGGCTGGATGCTGTATTTCCTCTATAAAATGGCTGTCGGTGACCTTTCCGGTCTTGACGCTCAGGGCATCAAAGGCGTTTTCGGTGCTCTGCTGCAGGACCCGGCAACTATGGCCGGTAACATGGCAATCATCATCATGCTCTGCTTCGGCGTCTGCTACATGGGCGTTCGCAACGGCGTTGAACGCATCACCAAGATTATGATGGCCTTCCTCATCGTGCTGATGGTTGTGCTTGCAGCCAACTCCATGCTGCTTCCGGGCAGTGAAGCCGGCCTCAAATATTACCTCTACCCCGACTTCGACAAAATTGCCGAGCACGGTGTACGCGAGGTAATCTTCGCTGCTATGGGCCAGGCCTTCTTCACGCTGAGCATCGGCATGGGCTCTCTGTCCATCTTCGGCAGCTACATCGGCAAGGAGCAGAAGCTCACCAACGAAGCTCTGTGGATTATGTTCCTCGATACCTTCGTAGCAATCGTTGCCGGTCTGATTATCTTCCCGGCATGCTTCAGCTTTGGTATCCAGCCAGATGCAGGCCCAAACCTGCTCTTCATCACCCTGCCCAACGTATTCAACGCTATGAACGGCGGACGTATCTGGGGCACTCTCTTCTTCCTCTTCATGCTCTTTGCGGCAATGTCCACTGTTATTGCCGTATTCGAAATGATTATCTCCAGTATCTGCGAGCTGACCGGCGGTGACCGCCGTCGCCTCATCCCCTTTGCTGTTATCGGCATGATTCTGCTGTCCCTGCCCTGCGTTTTCGGCTTCAATATCTGGAGCGGCTTTGAGCCTCTAGGCAAAGGCACCTGCGTGCTGGATCTGGAAGACTTCCTCGTCAGCAACAATATCCTGCCGCTGGGCAGCCTTATCTTCCTGGCCTTCTGCACTAGCCGCTACGGCTGGGGCTGGAATAAATTCATTGAAGAGGTTGATACCGGCAAGGGCATAGGCTTCCCGAAATGGATGCGCTTCTATGCAACCTACATTCTGCCGCTGATTGTCCTGTATATCTTCTTCACCGGCTATTATGCTATGTTCTTCAAATAACATATGTAAAAACAAAACGAGCAAGATAGTAGTTTTTTCGCTACTGTCTTGCTCATTTTTTATGCGCTGCGCGCTTTATTTTTTATTACAGCTTGCTTTGCAGCTCCTCCAGCTTAGCCTGCTGCACTGCCAGCACCTTGTCACCGATAGCGAACTGCTTCTCGTTTTCGGAGAAAGCAGGGCCGCCGTAGGATTTACGTGCTTCTACACAATGCTCGGGCTTCAGAGCTACCAGCAAATCGCTCTCGAAGAGGTCGGAGAACTGCTTGTATTCCTCCAGAGAAATCTCCGGCAGAAATTTACCCTGATGAATAGCATAGGCAACGCATTTGCCGACAACCTCATGTGCCTGACGGAAGGGCAGTCCCTTGCGTACCAGATAGTCTGCCAGGTCGGTGGCATTGGAGAAATCCTTGCTCACTGCCTGTGCCATCTTGTCCACATTAACCGTCATCGTCAGAATCATATCACGATAAACAGCCAACGTGAATTTAACGGTGTCGATAGCGTCGAAGAAGCCTTCCTTATCCTCCTGCAGGTCCTTATTATAGGTCAGCGGCAGGCCTTTAGCCGTTGTCAGCATAGCCATCAGATGACCATACACACGGCCGGTTTTACCGCGTACCAGCTCGGAAATATCAGGGTTCTTCTTCTGCGGCATCATGGAAGAGCCGGTGGCAAAAGCATCGTCCAGCTCAACAAAGCCGAATTCGGTGCTGCTCCAGAGGCAGATTTCCTCGCTCAGACGGCTCATGTGCATCATGAGAGTGGAAGCAAAGGAAAGAAATTCAATAATATAGTCACGGTCGCTTACTGCGTCCATGCTGTTCGGATAAACTGTGCCGAAGTTCAGCTCCTCCGCAACCATAAAGCGGTCGATGGGGAACGTAGTGCCTGCAATCGCACCAGCACCCAACGGCATCATGTCCGCGCCTTCCCAAACGCCCAACAGGCGACGGAAGTCACGCTGCAGCATATTGAAATATGCCAGCATATGATGAGCAAAGGTAATCGGCTGCGCACGCTGCAGATGGGTATAACCCGGCATCAGAGTTTTTTCGTGCTTTTTGGCAACTGTTAAGAGAGCTTCCTCAAATTTAAGCAAAAGCTCAGCAATTTCGGCAACCTCACGCTTCATATACATATGCATATCAAGTGCAACCTGGTCGTTACGGCTGCGTGCGGTATGCAGACGGGCGCCGGCGCTGCCGATACGTTCGGTCAGACGCGCTTCCACATTCATATGAATGTCCTCCAGCGCAACGTCAAAATGGAAGTTGCCTGCTTCAATATCAGCCAGGATGTCTTTCAGACCGGCAATGATCTTCTCCCCGTCCTCTGCCGGAATGATACCGCATTTAGCCAGCATACCGGCATGAGCAATGCTGCCGCGGATATCCTCGTGATATAAGCGTTTATCAAAATCAATGGACGCATTAAATGCGTCAACCAATTCGTTCGTATTCTTACTGAAACGACCGCCCCAAAGCTTAGCCATTATTTCAGGTTGCCTTTCTTCATCAGCGCTCTTACTTTCAGCGGCAGGCCGAAGAGGTTGATGAAGCCGGTAGCATCTGCCTGGTTGTAAACTTCGTCTTCGCCGAAGGTTACATATTCCTGGCTGTACAGGGAGTACGGGGATTTAACGCCTGCACTGTAGATGTTGCCTTTATAAAGTTTCATGCGAACAGTACCGGTAACGGTTTTTTGAGTTTCGTTAACGAAAGCATCCAGAGCCTCACGCAGCGGGCTGAACCACATGCCATCGTAAACCAGCTCGGAATAACGGATGGAAACCTGTTGCTTGAAGGATTGGGTTGCACGGTCCAGGCAAAGGTTTTCCAGATCGTTGTGGCCGTAGTAGATGATAGCGCCGGCAGGGTTTTCATAAACGCCACGGGATTTCATGCCAACCAGACGGTCTTCAACCATATCGGTAATACCAACAGCGTTGCGGATACCGATTTCGTTCAGTTTTTCAACGAGCTTAGCCGGGCTGAGTTTTTCACCATTAACGCTTACAGGTACGCCTTCAACGTATTCCAGTTCAACATATTCCGGTTTATCGGGAGCTTTTTCAGGAATGTTGGTAACGATGAACAATTCATCTTTCGGTGCATTCCACGGATCTTCCAGATCGCTGCCTTCATGGGACAGATGCCACATGTTGCGGTCCATGGAATAGTCATGGTCATGAGATACAGGGATAGGAATGTTGTGTGCTGCAGCATAGTCGATTTCCTGGTCACGGCTGCGCAGTTCCCACTCACGCCACGGAGCGATGATTGCCAGCTGCGGAGCCAGAGCCTTTACGGACAGTTCGAAACGAACCTGGTCGTTGCCTTTGCCGGTAGCACCGTGAGCAATAGCGTCAGCACCTTCTTTTTCAGCGATTTCAACTAATTTTTTAGCAATCAGCGGACGAGCGAAGGAAGTACCCAGCAGGTATTTCTTTTCGTATACAGCGCCGGCCTTAACGGTGGGCCATACATAGTCGCTGATGAATTCTTCTTTCAGGTCCATGATGTAGCATTTGCTTGCACCGGTTTTCAGTGCTTTGTCATGAACGGGTTCCAGTTCGTCGCCTTGGCCAAGGTCAGCGCAGGCAGCAATAACTTCGCAGTTGTTGTAATGCTCTTTCAGCCAGGGGATGATTACGGATGTATCAAGGCCACCGGAGTAAGCCAGAACTACTTTCTTAATATCTTCTTTTTTCATTATAATAGCCTCCCATTTCTGTATAATGTTATGCATTAGTGAATAAACTTACAAACTTCTTGTATTATATACCCTTTTTATGCATAAATCAAGTATTTAAGCGCATGTATACAATACTTTTTGTGTACTAGATGTAACAAAAAGCCTAAAATATAGCTTATTTCAGAAAATTTTGTCTGTATGCAAGAACGGCTAAGCATATAAACTATACGCTCAGCCGTTATATTTATACATTCAAGACCTGATTTAGAGTACTTCGTCGCTCATCAGCAGCGCCATAATAGCCTTTTGTACGTGCAGTCTGTTCTCTGCCTGGTCAAATACAACAGATTGCGGTCCTTCCAGCACTTCCTCGGTAATTTCTTCACCGCGGTGTGCGGGCAGGCAGTGCAGAACGATTGCTTCCGGACGTGCTTCGTTCAGCAGCGCCTGGTTAATCTGATAATTATGCAGTGCTTTGAAACGAACCTCACGCTCCGCTTCCTCGCCCATGCTGGTCCATACATCGGTATAGAGCACGTCAGCGCCCTTGGCAGCCTTGAAGAGGTCCTCCTCTACGGTAATGCTGCAGCCGGTTTGGGCAGCATCCTCCTGCGCCAGACGCAGGATTTCCGGATCCGGCTGATAGCCCTTCGGGCTGGCGCAGATCATGTTCATGCCAACCTTGGCGCAGGCAAACATCAAAGAATGTGCCATGTTGTTGCCGTCGCCTACATAAACCAGCTTACGGCCTTTGAGCACCTTCATCTTCTCCTGAATAGTGAAGATATCGGTCAGAGCCTGGCAGGGATGCAGCAAATCAGTCAGGCCGTTGATAACGGGCACGCTTGCATATTTAGCCAGCTCAATAACGGAATCATGGGAGAAGGTACGGATCATAATACCGTCAACGAAGCGAGAAAGTACACGTGCGGTATCACGGATAGGCTCACCGCGGCCTATCTGGGAAGCGGAATCGCTCAGATAAATCGGATGGCCGCCCAGCTGCCAGAAGCCTACCTCAAAAGAGGTTCTGGTACGCGTAGAAGCCTTGGAGAACAGCATAGCCAAAGTTTTGCCCTTCAGATACTGGTGAGGCTCACCGGCCTTTTGCTTACGTTTCAATTTTTTTGCCACATCAAGAATTGTTGCGACCTCGCCTACGCTAAGGTCATGAATAGAAATCAGGTCTTTGTCTTTTAAACTCATTTTTTATCCCCTCTCGTTTTTTAACAGGCCGCCAGCGCCTTATCCAGCGCAGCAACCACAATATCAATTTCTTCCTTGCTGATAATCAGCGGCGGTACAATGCGGATAACATTGCCCGCAGTGCAGTTCACAATAACATTGTTCGCCAAACAGCTTTCCACAATCGGCTTGCCCTCACCGGCAACCTCCATGCCCAGCATCAGGCCGCAGCCGCGAACATCGGTAACCTTGTCAGGATATTTTTCCTGCAGCTTACGCAGCTCATTCTTAAAGTATTCGCCCTTCTCCGCAACCTTGTCTACCAAGCCTTCGGACTTGATAGTCGTCAACGTTGCGTACACAGCGGCGCAGGCCAGCGGGTTACCGCCGAAGGTGCCGCCGTGATCGCCGGGTTTAAACACATGCGCCAGACGCTCCGGAACGGCAAAGCCTGCAACCGGGAAGCCACCGCCGATGCCCTTGGCAAAGGTCAGGATATCAGGCTTCACGCCGCTGTGCATATAAGCGAACCATTTGCCGGTACGCGCAACACCGGTCTGCACCTCGTCAAAAATCAGCAGCGCATCATGCTTATCGCACAGCGCACGCACCTGCCGCAGATATTCGTCAGGCGGTACATGTACGCCGCCCTCACCCTGGATAGGCTCCAGCAGTACAGCGCAGACATCATCATCCATCTGTGCCTCTAACGCCTTAATATCGCCGTAGGGCACAAGCACGTGTCCGGGGCTCAGCGGACCGTAGCCGACATGATAATAATCATGACCGGTAGCAGCCAGCGTATCAAAGGTACGTCCGTGGAAGGATTCGTCCGCAGAAATAATTTTATATTTCGTAGGTGCCTTGCTCACGCCGTATTTGCGCGCCAGCTTCATAGCGCCCTCATTCCCCTCGGCACCGCAGTTGGCAAAGAAAATGCGGTCCATGCCAGTAGCCTCAGCCACCACACGCAAGGCCTTAGCCTGAATCTCGGTATAATACAGGTTGGAGCAATGCATCAGCTTGCTTGCCTGCTCACTGATAGCCTTCACCAGCACCGGATGATTGTAACCAAGACTGTTGACAGCAATACCGGCAAAAGCATCTACATACTCATTGCCCTCATTGTCCCATACACGGCAGCCCTGGCCAAGCTCCATAACCATCGGATATCTGCCGAATACAGGCAGATAATATTTTTCTGTTTCTTCTATAATTGCTTTTTTGTCCATCGTCAAGAATATCTCCCCCTCATACAAGCCCCTGCTGTCAGATTTCCTTAACTACCTCGGTACCAACGCCCTTGTCGCTGAAAAGCTCCATCAGAATAGAATGCTCGGCACGGCCGTCAATGATATGTGTTTTCTTGGCACCGCCGCTAAGAGCCTTAATGCAGGAGCGAACCTTAGGAATCATACCGCCGTCAATGCTGCCCTTAAGAATAAGCTCATGAGCCTTTTCAAAGCTCAGAGTAGAAATGAAGCTGCTTTCATCCGGATATGCGGAATAAATACCGCGGACATCGGTCAGCACCAGCAGCTTTTCTGCCTTCAGCGCACCGGCAATTTCACCGGCAGCAACATCTGCATTAATGTTATAGGTTTCACCCTCATCACCAACACCGGTCGGAGCGATTACAGGAATATAACCGCCGTCCAGCAGGCAGTTAATCAAATCGGTGTTGACCTCCTTAACGCTGCCGACAAAACCGATATCTACCAGGTTAACCTCACCGTTTTCATAAACATCAGCCAGATATTTTTTAGCCTTCAGCAGATTAGCATCCTTGCCGTTGAGGCCGACAGCCTTGCCGCCCAAAGCGTTCAGACGGCCGACAATGTCAGTGTTCATTTTGCCTACAAGCGCCATTTCGGCAATAGCTGCGGATTCTGCATCTGTTACACGCAGACCGCCGACAAATTCGCTCTTTTTACCGGCCTGCTCCAGCTGACTGCTGATTTCCGGACCGCCGCCGTGAACAACTACCGGACGCATGCCGGCGTATTGCAGGAACAGGATATCCTGCAGTACCTTGTTTTTCAAATCATCGTTAAGCATAGCGTTGCCGCCGTACTTTACCACAATGGTTTTATCTTTAAAATTGCTCAGATACGGCAGTGCTTCCATTAAGGTATGTACTTGTTGTTCGTTCATTAACATAGGTGATGTCCTCCCTCATTTTTTTATATTTGTTTTACGTTTATATTTATTACTTCTGCTTCTCTCTGAAGATGCCTTCGCTCAAGTATGGTACTCGCCGTTAATCTTCACATACTCATAACTAAAATCGCAAGTCCACACAGTTGCGCTTTCCTCACCGGCACCCAGGTCGATGCTCATGGAAATATCATGCTCGGCCATAGTCGGCGCCAGCTTTTCGGCAGGCACGTTGCAGTTCATGCCGTTTTCTACCAGACGGATACCGCCGATAGAAAGATTTACCTTATCTGCCTCCATGGCAGCGCCGCTGTAGCCTGCAGCGCATACAATGCGTCCCCAGTTCGGGTCCTCACCGAAGAAGGCTGTTTTTACCAGCGGCGATTTGGCAATCGCCATCGCTGCGGTTTTGGCATCCTCCCAGGTTGCGGCACCGGTAACATTTACCTCGAGGAATTTGGTAGCGCCCTCGCCGTCATGCGCAATCATTTTAGCAAGGTCGGTTGCACAGGCCACCAGCGCTTCAAAGAAGGCCGGATAATCCGGATGCTCCTCCGAAAGAATGATTTCGTTTTCGGCAAGACCATTGGCCAGCACAATCATGCTGTCGTTGGTGCTGGTATCGCCGTCGACAACAACCATGTTGAAGGATTTGTCGGCAGCCTTTTTCACCGCACGCTTCAGCACATCGGGAGCAACGGCAACATCAGTAGTGATGAATGTCAGCATAGTTGCCATGTTCGGATGAATCATGCCAGCACCCTTGGCAATACCGGCAAAGGTTACCTTCTTGCCGCCGATTTCCGTTTCATAGGCAGCGTGCTTGATAAAGGTATCCGTAGTCTGAATCGCCATAGCGCAGCTTTCGCCCTCGCATTCGTCCAGGCTATCGACAGCATCGGCAATGCCTGTTAAAAGCTTATCCATCGGCAAAAATTGGCCGATAACACCGGTGGAGCAGACAAAGACTGCTTCCGGAGCGATACCTAAAAGCTCTGCCGTATGCGCCTGCATTTTCTTGGCATCCGCCAGGCCCTGCTCTCCCGTGCAGGCGTTGGCACAGCCGCTGTTTACTGCAATCGCCTGCGCATAGCCGTGCTTGTTGACCTCGCGGCTCACGAGCACAGGAGCAGCGCACATTTTATTTTGTGTAAATACCGCACCGCAGGCAGCAGGCACGGTACTGAAAATAACTGCTACATCATGATTGCCGCTGGCTTTGATACCGGCCTTGACGCCGGCAGCAATGAAGCCCTGCGGTGCAGTCACCCAGCCTTCGATTTTCTTCATGAGATTCCCCTCTTTCTCAGGTGCTTACATCTTTTCTTCTACGGCGGCATCACCGCTAAGCACCATTTTATAGTATAATAGTTATAACAAGCTTAAGGAACAAGCGGCAGCTGACGCAGGCCGGCAGTTTCATCAATGCCAAACATTACATTCATGTTCTGCACTGCCTGTCCAGCAGCACCCTTAACCAGATTATCAATACAATTCATTACAATAATGCGGCCTGTACGCTTATCGATCTGCCAGCCAAGGTCCACATAGTTGGAGCCGCGGATATTCTTCAATTCCGGACAAACTCCCTTACCGCGCAGACGGATGAAAAATTCATCGCCGTACATTGCCTGATAGGCCTCCTCAATCTGTGCATCCGTTACGCCCTGCTTCAGCTGTGCGTAGCAGGTTGCATAAATACCGCGGTCCACAGGCAGCAGATGCGGTGTAAACTGAATCACTACATCCTCACCGGCAAACTCGCTGTAAATCTGCTCGATTTCCGGCGTGTGGCGGTGTGAAGCAACACCATAGGCCTTAAAGCTTTCGTTGACGCTGCAGTAAAGACTGCCTGCCTTCAGGCTGCGGCCCGCACCGGTCGTACCGCTTTTGGCATCAATCACAATGCCCTTAGTTTCAATCAGCTTATATTTTAAAAGCGGCACCAGCGCCAGAATGCTGCAGGTTGTGTAACAGCCGGGATTTGCCACCAGCTGCGCCCCGCGCACCTTATCACGGAAAAGCTCAGTCAGACCGTAGACAGCCTGTGCCTCCGGGTCCTCATGCTTCACCTTGTACCACTGTTCAAACACATGGTAATCCTTAAATCTATAATCGCCGCCGAGGTCAATAATCTTGGTCTTACTACCTCGCAGCTGCTTGCCTATCTTCATAGCATGGCCATGAGGCAAAGCAATAAAAATCACATCACTTGCTGCAGCAATAGCATCCAGCTCCTGCATAGACTGCAAATTCTTTTCAATGCGTCCTGACAAATGCGGATACATAGAAGCAATCGCCTCTCCCGTACTGCTTTCAGAGGTAATCACGGCAATTTCCGCTTCCGGATGTCCGTCCAGAAGTCGCAGAAGCTCAACTCCTGCGTAACCTGTTGCACCGATAACACTTGCTTTCATATCCATCCTCCTTTGTACTCGATAATTATACAACTAAACTGTATAATTTTGCAAGCACTTTGTGAATTTTTTTGTAAAAATTAAGGGACAATAATCCATTCTACAATCTTATTTTACTACCTAAAAGGTAAATATACCAGTATTTTTTGCCAAATTCACACTTTATTGTTACAATAGACGTGAAAGCTATACACGTCACTGTTTAAAATATATCAAAATTACTAACGAGGTGTATCTTATGTTTAAAATCATTATCATGGCATTGCTTATTTTTATAGGCATGGTGGGTTATGACAACATTACGGATAAGGCTCAGCCTACCACCCCCGTACAGCAGGAACAGCAGAAGGTCAGCAAGCACGAAAAATCCGCCGCTATGGCGCTTTTCACCAGCCTGCTGCCTCCCAAGGAGGAATGGCCCTCGCCCGTACATAAATTTTATCTGGCCTTTAATATGGATGAGGTTATCGATCCTATCCGCCAAAATCCGAACTGGACCGGTCTTGATGCCATGTCGCGCGATATTCCGCAGGCCCTGATTGCTATCGAGGACCACGCTTTTTATAATCATGGTGCTATTGCCGTAGAAGGCATTCTGCGCGCCGCACTGGCCAACATCAACGCCGGCGAAGTAGTGCAGGGCGGCAGTACACTGACGCAGCAGTTTGTCAAAAATGTTTTTCTGTCGCACGAGCAAAGCATGGAGCGTAAAATTGAAGAGGCCGTGCTCTCGCTCATGCTGGAGGATAATTACAGCAAGGACGAAATTCTGGAGCTTTATCTGAACACCACCTACTTCGGCGCAGGCTCCACCGGCATTAAACAGGCCAGCAGAACATACTTCGGCAAGGCACCTTCGGCACTGACTCTGGCCGAGGCCGCCGTCATCGCCTCGCTTCCCTACGCGCCCACCGGCCTCAATCCGCTGGAAAACCCCGATGGCTGCAAAAAACGTCAGCTGCTGGTGCTGGCCGCTATGCATAAATACGGTATGATTAATCAGGGACAGCTGGCCGAAGCCAAGGCCGAAAAAATCCGCCTCACCAACGGCACCGTTATGTAAAGCTGTAACAAAATCGACACTGTATATTTTTTAATTAAAGTTTATCGGTAAAACCCCTGTTTTACTTGACCACTTCATGCTTCATATATATAATTAAAGCTTAAGCAAAATCACTCAAAGAAGGTCAAATCATGGAAACTACAACATTAGATAAGCTTCCCTTAGGTCAGGAGGCTATCATCGCTAAGGTCGGCGGCGAAGGCAGCATTCTTCGTCGCCGTCTGCTGGATATGGGGCTCACGCCCCGCACCCGCGTTATGGTACGCAAGCGCGCACCGCTCGGTGACCCGCTGGAAATCTCTCTGCGTGGCTACGAGCTGACGCTGCGTGCGGAGGAAGCCGCAAAAATCACTGTAACGCCGGAGGTGAGCGAAGCATGAAGCTGCATTTCGCCCTCGTCGGCAACCAGAACTGCGGCAAAAGCACGCTGTTCAACTATCTCACCGGCAGTAACCAGCACGTCGGCAACTTTCCCGGCGTAACCGTCCAGAAAAAGGAAGGTACAATTCTCGCCGTGCCCGACGCAGGCGTTATCGACCTGCCAGGCATCTACTCGCTTTCTCCCTACACCTCGGAAGAAATTGTTACGCGTGACCTGCTTTTATACAATAAGCCGGACGCAATTATCAACGTCATTGACGCAACTAATATCGAACGCAGCCTGTATCTTTCGCTGCAGCTCATTGAACTGAATATCCCGATGGTCATCGCCCTCAACATGATGGACGAGCTCACCGGCAGCGGCGGCAGTATTGACATCAAGGCAATGGAAGATTCGCTGACCGTTCCGGTTGTCCCCATCACCGCCAACTCCGGCGAAGGCGTAGGCGAGCTTTTGCGCCGCGCCGTAGAGGTAGCGCAAAACCAGCAGCTGCCACAGCGTCTTGATTTCTGCAGCGGTCCTGTGCATACCGCTATTCACAGTATCGCCCACTTAATCGAAACCAAAGCACGCCGCCAAAACCTGCCTCTGCGCTTTACCGCTACCAAGCTCATTGAAGGTGACAGCGATTTCGCCAAAGCGCTGCAGCTTTCGGAAAACGAATGCGATATCATCGGCCACTTCGTTACCGAAATGGAGCAAAACCTCAAAACGGATAAGGAAGCGGCGCTGGCAGATATGCGCTATGCCTATATCGAGGACCTCTGCGCGCAGACCGTGCAGAAGCCCAAGCATACGGAAGCACAGCTGCGCTCCGTCAAAATCGACCATTATCTGACGCATAAATTCTATGCTATTCCTATTTTCGTGCTTATCATGGGCCTTGTATTCTGGCTCACGTTTGACGTTATCGGCGCCTTTCTCAGCGACATCCTCAGCGATGTTATAGATGTTGTAACAGCTTCGGTTGACAACACGCTCACCGTGCTGGATATCGCACCGCCGATGCATTCGCTGATTATCGACGGCATCTTCTCCGGTGTCGGTGCCGTGCTTTCCTTCCTGCCGACCATCGTTACGCTATTCTTCTTCCTTTCGATGCTGGAAGACAGCGGTTACATGGCGCGTGTCGCCTTCGTTATGGATAAGATGCTACGTAAAATCGGCCTCTCCGGTTCCTCCTTTGTGCCGATGATCATCGGCTTCGGCTGCAGCGTGCCGGCCATCATGGCATCGCGCACCCTCGCCAGTGAGCGCGACCGCAAAATGACCATCATGCTCACACCGTTCATGAGCTGCAGCGCCAAGCTGCCTATCTACGGTATGTTCATCGCCGCCTTCTTCCCGCATAACGGCGGTCTGGTCATGCTTTCGCTCTACCTCACCGGTATCTGCGTAGCTGTTCTCTCCGGCTTTTTGCTCAACAGCCTGGTATTCCGCGGCAAGCCTGTTCCCTTCGTCATGGAGCTGCCTGCCTACCGTCTGCCGACGGCGCGCAACATCATCATGCATATGTGGGAAAAGGCCAAGGATTTTCTGCATAAGGCCTTTACGGTTATCTTCCTCGTCAGTATCATCGTCTGGTTCCTGCAAAACTTTGATGTGCGCTTTTACATGGTAGATGCCTCCGACAGCGTTATCGCCTCCATCGGCAAGCTGGCAGCGCCGATTTTTGCGCCGCTCGGCTTCGGCAGCTGGCAGGCAACAACCTCGCTCATCTGCGGCATTACCGCTAAAGAGGTTGTTATCAGTACGCTTTCTGTGCTGGCAGTCGGCAGCGGCGGTGCGCCTGATCTGGCAAGCCTCTTTTCGCCGCTCACGGCCTACACCTTCCTGGTGTTCTGCCTGCTCTATCCGCCCTGCGTCGCAGCGCTGGCTACCATTCGCCGCGAGCTGAACTCGGATACCAGCACGCTCTGCCTTATGGGCTATGAGCTTGTTGTGGCCTGGTGCGTAGCATTTATCGTAAGACAAATCGGCTTAATGCTTGGCTTCGCCTAAAAAATTGCATAAGAACACAGCCCAAAACTCATGCTTTGAGAATTGGGCTGTTATTTTTTTGTGGCTTTAGCCCGTGGAGCACTATCAAGTTTCTTTTCGAAGAAACGAGATGGTGCTTCACACAGAACCATACGCTATGCGGGTGCGCATTGATTGTTATACAAAAATACGTCATTCCGATATACAATAGTAAGTGTTCAAGTCACTATTGCAAAGAAAGGAATGACGTATTAATAGCAAATAAAACTAACGAATTATCACATTCAAAATGGGTATGTAAATATCATATTGTCTTTGCAATGATATTTTCAATCATACATCGTTGTGTCAATTCTATCGAGGCAGACTTTTGCTCCATGTAGCTTTGCCATTCGAGGAAAAGCCTAAGAATAAACTTCCGGGCGATGATTTGAAATATTATCGTCAGAGAAAATCATTAACTACCAGACAGCTTGCCGAGAAAATGGATGTTGTTCCTGCTACTATCCTGATGTATGAACAGAATAAATACCCTATCCCTTATGATGTAGCCAAAGAATGGATTTGATGGGAAATGAATTATGCATACCTCTATTAAAACATGATTTCATATGGTATAATACAAACATTGCGGAAATGTCCAATATAACACGAAGGGAGGACTGCGCATGAAGATAACAGATCTTTTTGGAGAAGCAACAGAATATGATAAAAAGCAGGCAGTTGAACATAAGAAAGTGAAAAGTTGGCTTAAAAGTGTCAGTGCCTTTGCGAATACAGCGGGCGGAACTTTAATTTTTGGTATTACAGATGGTGAAGAAATTGTTGGATTGGAAGATATTAAATCCGATTCTGAATTTATTAGCCAGAAAATCAAAGAAAGAATTTCACCATTTCCAGAAGTTATAATGAAGCTTCGTAAAACCGAAGATGAAAAAGACCTTTTGTTGCTTTATGTACCGGCAGGTGCAGAAACACCTTACTATTATACTGGCGATGGTGTGACAGAAGCTTACATTCGTATTGGTAATGAAAGCGTTGTTGCTGATGCGACTGAACTGAAACGCTTGGTTATGCGTGGTAGAAACTCTTCTTATGATTCGGTGATGTCACCATACAATTATGAGGACTTTTCTTTCAGTAAGCTGAGAGAACGCTATAAATCCTGGACTAGCAACAGTATGACGGAGAAAAGTGTTGAGTCTTTCGGTATCCGAGATGCAAATGGACACCTTACCAATGCAGGTGCTTTGCTTGCTGATGATGCACCCATTCGCTGGTCTCGTCTTTTCTGCACAAGATGGAATGGGTTAGATAAAAGTGGCGGACAGGTTGATGCTTTGGATAGTGCCGAGTATAGTGGCAGTCTTATCATTCTTCTGAATGAGGGCATGAGTTTTGTAAAGCGTAACATGAAAACCATTTGGAAGAAAACACCTGATTCCAGAATTGAAATGCCGGATTATTGCGAGCGAAGTGTTTTCGAAGCTTTGGTCAATGCGTTGATTCATAGGGATTATCTGATTAATGGCAGTGAAGTTCATGTGGATATGTTTGATGACCGCCTTTTAATTTATTCTCCGGGTGGAATGCCTGATGGAACACAGATTCAGGGGCGTGATATTGATGATATTCCTTCAACCAGAAGAAATCCTATCCTTGCAGATATTTTTGCCCGCCTTGGATATATGGAACGTCAAGGCAGTGGATTAAGTAAAATCCGTACCGCATACGAAAATGCAGCAAATTATCAACCGGGTTTGGAACCGACCTTCCGATCCAATCGAGTGGAATTTACTGTAAAGCTTCCAAATCTGAATTTTAAAGCATCAAGTAATGAAGCTTTAAATGAGGCAATAAATAAAGCTTTAACTGATAATCAGAAAATGCTCCTTGATATGTTGCGCAATGATCCAACAATTACGCAAAAAGAAATTATTGAACGAGTCTCTTTGTCGAGAAGCACTGTTCAGAGAATGATCAAAGAGTTGTCTGAATTAGGACGATTAGAGAGAATTGGTTCAAAGAAAACTGGCAGTTGGATTGTAAAAGAGTAAAAGAGAATATTTTATTTTGAAATCTCCGTTGTTCTGTTGTAGAATGACGGAGATTTTTCATGTAAATGTTCAGGTGGAACGAGCAGACAGCATCTTCTGATACGACTGAAGGGGATTATAATGTCATCCCAACAAACAAATTTCGGAAATTGACTTTCAGAGGAATTTGAGAAAATATGTGAAGCGGTACACCTTATACTGCTTGCCAATTTGTGAATCAAGTAAAAAGTGTGCTACTTCTTATTGCAATTTAGGTATAGCTTTGGATAAATTAAGTGTAAAAGAGTACGAAGCCCCTTTCAAGGGTAACTAGTAGTCAAAACGCCCCTAACAGGAGCGGCGAAGGTGATAAGACAATGTGGCTTGAAAAAAGTGAAAGCCAGCGTCTTGAGGTGCTGGCTATTATTAAGGGCTTATAGCCCGTCATCAAACCGCCCGTTTGACGGGTGCTCCTGATTTTGCAAAGATTATTTTGCTGCGTTCAGCTGCTTTATCCGTTCATACGCCTGCTGCCAGCTCGTCAGTGACAGCTGCCACAGCTCGCTGTACGCCCGCACTGCCGCCTGCGGCGAACTCGCATGCAACGCGCACAGTCCCCGCACTCCTGCATAAGGATAGTGCGGCATGCACGCCTGCACCTCCTCGGGCGTCTGCAAAAGCGCCTGTGCCAGCGCCAAATGCCCCTGCTGCAGGCACCACAGCCAGCGGGCAAACTCCGCCAACGTTTCCTTGACCACGGCAGCCTGCGCCGCCTCCGTCTGCCGGCCGTACCAATAGCGCTGCGCCTGCTTGTACTCCGCACTCTGCACCGCTGCGTCGGCAGCGCCAAAGTGCGCCAACACCGCCTGATAATGCAGCATATGCACACGCTCATGCACCAGCACGGAATCATAATAGGCTGCGTAATCCCAGCCATGCTCAGCACATTCCTGCCTGATAGCATTCACATAAAGCGTAATGCCTTTGCCCGCAGCAAACTCGCCATGCAGCAAGCGTTTGAACTTTAGCTGCTGCAGCTTTTTGCTCCACTCAGCATATTGCTTAGCCAGCCTTGGCAATGCATCGATATCATACTCCACCTGCAACGCTTCCGCACGCTTTAATAATTGCCTGCCCTCGCGCTGCACAGCAACCGTGTCATAGCGTCCGTACTGCCTGTAAAGCAGCACGTCGGACTCCGCATACGCTGTTGGCAGGCCAAGCCTTTCGGGAGTCCGGACAATATTTTCTAAGATAATTTCTAACATTCTTTTTGAATACACAAGCACTTTGCATCCTCTCGGGCTATCCCGCACTTAAATTATAATACCATGGCAATGGTCAATCTCATGCTGGATAATCTGCGCCGTAAAGCCGCTGAAGCTCTGCTTGCACTTTTTAAACTGCATATCCTGATAGGCAACCGTAATTTTTTCGTAGCGCACTGCAGCACGCTCGCCCTCCAGCGACAGGCAGCCTTCTTCCGTCATATATTTGCCGGAGCGCTTGATAATCTCCGGGTTCAGCATCGCGATATTCGTAGGGCCGATATTCACGGCGATAACGCATTTTTGCACGCCGATCATATTTGCTGCCAGGCCCACGCAACGGTCCGCATGAGCTGCGAGCGTATCTAATAAATCCTGCGCTACTGCAATGTCCATAAAGGTTGCAGGCTGCGATTTTTGTGTCAAAAAGTCTTCGTCTTTTACTATTGGTTTTTCCATGGTGTACCTCCGTAGGGTTTCTGCTTAACGCCAAGCTCGTCATCAAAAAGACTTTCACATAAGACTATAAGTAATCATCCTTCAAAATAATCATAAATCTTTGCCTCTACCGGCGTTTTCATTTCGTAAAACATTTGCACTATAGAAAGCTTTTCGCCCTTATTGCCGGTAATAGTTGTACCGATGCTCTGCTTATGCAGCATTTCGCCCATAAAATAAAACTCTGAGCCCTCAGCATCACTCTTTTTGATAAACAGGAGCTTCAGTGTTTCCGGCTGCTCAATCGCCACAACCTCCGGCGAATCAATATTAACTCTGCTGCGCGTCTGCCAATTAAATATTGTCGGACTGGCAAATCTGTCATCATATTTAGTGCTTTCGCTAATGTTTTCGTCCTTTTTATAGGTTACAAATATCGGACAGGTATTATATTTTACCCTATAGCCATAAACAACAGCGCTTTCATCCTTCGCCCAGTTCAATATACGGCAGACATCCTTACGCGTATACGAACCATACAGCTTGAAGCCATGATAAAATTTTGCTGGCTTATAATCAGACAAAAAGCGTTTTTCCGCATAGGCCAAAGCATCATTAACATAGCCGTAAAATTCTTTATTTGCAAGCATGCTGCTAAATTTTTCACTTAAGCAAATGCTGTCTGCATTCGCATTCACCAACGGCATATTACCATATTTTTGGGCATCCGCAGTCTTAAAAAATTGCATACTCAATACATTCACTACGCTGGCAACAGTTGCTGCCGAGGTAGTAAGCTGATACTTATCCTGCATGTATTGAATAAATGCAGGCACGTCAATTTGCGTATGCTGCATTAAATAGCGCAGCAGCACAACCTCTTCCAAGCGTCTGCCATTAGCAAGCTCCAAGCAGATAAACTCCAATAGCTTGCACTGAGAGGCACTCATCGTGCTTTCGTAAGGATCTGCATACTGTCTGAAGTTGTAATAGGACTTCTTCTTTTGGATAAACAGATATGGATCCTTGTCACCCAAAGCCAGAAAATCAAGCATCATCGGTGCATGACCAAGCTTAGACTTTACTAACTGATAGGATTCCTTTAGCTGACGCAGCTCTAGAAAATTATTTTTATTTAAGGATTCAAAAATGCGCTCACGAACTACATCGGTAAAATAAACCGTCGATGCACCCGGTAAAAAGTTATTATGCACAATGCGACGCAGCTTTTCCTTACTACCGCTGCGGTCGCCATACAAGGCTATCGGCAGCATGTAATTGTTTTCATAGTTACCGATAAAATCAATAACCTCCAGATAGCGCTTTGCCTTACTCTTACGCAGACCACGGCCAAGCTGCTGCACAAAGACAATAGCAGACTGCGTAGGACGCAGCATAATAATCTGATTGACGGAAGGAATATCTACACCTTCATTCAAAACATCAACCGAGAAAAGATAATCAAGCTTATCTACGCCATCCCCGTCGCTTTCAAGACGCTTGATAAGCCTTGCACGCTCTTCCTCACTTGTAGCACCAGCCAAAAAAGCTGCTCTTTTGCCATGCTTATTAAACGCTTCCGACAAGGCTTTCGCTTCTTCTATCCTGCTGCAAAAGACAATACCCTTGACGCGCCCCTGGTCACAGCCATAAAAATCTGCATAATACAGGATATTTTTGACACGTTCTTCACTTGTCAGGCGCACAAAATCGGCATTATCATCTAAAAGCTCGCCATCTACAACAATTTCACTTACGCCGTGATAATGAAACGGCACCAGCATATTTTCAGCCAAAGCCTGATTTAAACGGATTTCGTAAGCAATATTATGGTCGAAGGTTTTAAAAATATCGCAGTCATCAGAACGCTCCGGCGTTGCTGTCATACCCAGTAAAAACTTAGGCTTAAAATAGCTCAGCACCTTTTGGTAGCTTTTAGCTCCGGCATGATGCGCTTCGTCGATAATAATATAATCAAAAGCGTCTGGTGCAAAGGCATGCAGGTTTTCATCCTTCACCAAGGTCTGCACTGTAGCAAACACATAATCCCTGTCTATTTCTCTGTGACCGCTGGTAAACAAACCAGTCGTAATATGCTCATCAATAATCTGCTCAAAGCTCTCCTTAGATTTACGCGCAATCAACCCACGATGCACTATAAACAGGCAGCGTTTAGGCTGCGCTGCCCTCACATCAAAGGCCGAAAGATACGTTTTACCTGTACCAGTAGCAGAAATCAGCAGAGCGCGATTCTTGCCCTCTGCCCTGAGCGCTGCAATATTTTGCAAGGCTGCTGCCTGCATTTTATTAGGATTGATTTTATACAGCTTATGTATTTTTGTATAAGCACGCTGTCGTTGGTTGCGCGCTTCACCATAAATGCGCTCATAGGCAGCAATCCATTCCTCAGTAACCGGCGTAGCATCATCCCACGCCTGATTAAGCTCCTCCTGCATCTGCCTGATTAAAGCGCCATCCTTCATGGAAGAAAGCTGCACATTCCACTCACGGTTAACCGTCAGCGCACTTTGCGTCAAATTACTGCTGCCGACAATCATAGTGTAATTTTCATCTTTAGCAGAGGTTGCGTGTGTATGGAACAAGTAACCCTTGGCATGGAAATTATAATCAGAGGTGATTATCTTCAATTCCAGATTGGGAAACTGCAGTAATCTGCGCAGCGCTCGCGGTTCCGTAAAATTTTGGTATTGCGAAGCCAAAATTTTTCCCTTAATATGCTTATTCTCCAATTCCTTAAGCGTATCAATTAAGCAGGCAATACCGCTGTTGGTTACAAACGCCACAGAAAAGAAAAATTCATCACAATGCTCCAGCTCAAAGAGCAGGTTTTCCAATACCTTTACCTGCTCCTGCTGATTATTGGTTAATATCTTCGGCAAAAAGCGCTCGTCAGTTTCAATATTAAAATCAATAAAGCCCGCCTCCAAATACAAGGCAAGTTCACTGCTGTTCACGATTATTCAATCTCCTCATGCTGCAAGCGCTCTACAATCGGCATATCCGCTGCTGCCCAATCTAAGCTGTTTAAATCTGCCGGAGCCAGCCATTTTGCTGCCACATGCTCCTTCATAACGAACTTGGGCTGTGCCAGCTTGCACACATACGCATGCATAGTAATTGCAAAATCAGGATAGGTGTGCTCCACCGTCATCAGATACGCATCCTCGGGAATGCAGATATCCATGTCCATTTCCTCGCGTAGCTCGCGTTCCAGCGCAGTGTGACGCTCTTCGCCTGCCTCTACCTTACCGCCGGGAAACTCAAATTTATAGCTTACATAATCAAATTTGCCTTTATTACGCTGCATGCACAAAATCTTGCCGTCATGCTCAATTACCGCTGCCACTACCTCATAATGCTTCATCATTACAACCTCCGTGCATTCTCTCTTGTTTCTTTCAGCAGCACTACTGCATCATATACCGCTTCTCCATTAGTACCGGGAATAATATCCTCAAAATCAGCATAGCTTCTGTTATACGAATTAATAACTTCATTTTGACTATTATAAAACGTAGCATGCAGTGTTCTACTCATTCTGCAGTCAAGATCATATTCATCATGCGAAATAAGATATTCATCTTTATCTGCGTTATACCATTCCACCCATACAAGCGCACATTGATGATTACTATGCCCATACTCTTTACTACCTATATAAAATCTAGCCGTTGCCGTATCAATCCACGCCCCGTAATGTGCATCAGAACCTATCCAATACCATCTCGGCGGCTGCGGCGGATTAAAGGCTGCACACGTTGCAGTCAGCGACAGTAGTAAAACCAACAAACACAATATTTTCTTCATCACAAACACACCTTTCAAACTCATTTATCTATTATCTTGTTATTTGTAAAGAATTTCTATTCCCTATTCTACCCCACATCTTCTCCTTAGGCAACCTCCTACCGCTCCGTCATCACATCAAAGCTCTTGCCGTCCGTTGTCACCGTCAGCGTACCGTGGTCATGCGTTGTCAGCACCTTCGCGCCAAGATGCGTTAAGCTGCCCACCACGTTCTTGTTCGGATGCTTGTAAATCGAAAAATCACCGCAGCTGATAAGCGCATACTTAGGCTTAACCTTGCTGACAAACGGCCAATAGGACGATGTCTTGCTGCCGTGATGGCCCACCTTCAGCACGTCCGCCTGCAGCGCAGTACCGTATTTTTGCTGCAGCGCATCCTCCACCGGCGCCTCCGCATCACCCGTCAGCAGCATCTTAAAGCTGCCGTAATGCAGCATCAGCACCAGGCTGGTATTATTCATATTCTTCAGCTCCTTTTTGCTGAGGAAGTCTCCCGGTGCCAGCACCTCGATATAATAATTTTTGTCAATTTTAATCGTATCCCCGGCCTTCAGCGCCTGTCCGTTATACCTGCCGGCGCGCAAATCACTGTTCAGCGCCACGGAAGCTTTGTAGCCGTTGTTCACATAACCGCTGTCATAAATACTGCTGACACCGTATTTACCGCGCACATACATGATATTACCCATATGATCACGGTGATGGTGCGTCACGAAAACCGTCTTGATTTTGCTGACACCAGCCTTATCCAGCGCCTTAATCAGCGCCTGCCTGCCGCCGCTGTCGCCTACCTTATCCTTAACGTCGTTGCCCACGTCAATCATGATATTGCGCTTGCCGTCCTGCAGCAAAATCGCATCCGCCTGCCCCACATCCAGCACGCTGATACGCAGTCTGCCCTGCGCTGTGCCTGTGTCCTGCTTTTGCTGCATGCTCTGCGGCAGGTTATTTTTTACCGCCGCACGCACACTTTCGGCGTTTGGCTGATAAAGACCGCTGTACACTGCCAGCGCCACAATGAAGGCTATAATAATCTGAAAAACAAACTTTAATTTACGCATGTGTATCTTACTTCCCTTTTCTTTTATAAATCAGCAGCTTCGTTTACTGATATATTTATTATATCACGCACATAAAAAAGCGTACATACTCACATTCCGTATGTACGCTTCTTTCTTAATCTGTCAGTTTAAAGTGTATAAAATTTTTTCATTTATCTCCGGCACGAACACTCAACCGCAACAAGCAATGCTCCCGCAGGTGCCACGCAGTCCGGGTTCTGCGGCAGGCTTTTATTTGCGCAGCCATTTACTTTGCTGTGCCTTTTTGTTTAATGCATCCAAGGCCTTGATATATACATTAAGCATTTCCTTTTTGCCCTTTGTTTGCTGCAATGCTGTTTCACCGCCCATATCAAGGCACACTTTGCCGTCTCTATCAATTATATAATGTGCCGCTACGGTATATTCCGTACCGTTGTTATTAAAAAGGTATAAATACATGGCACTTACAGCATTCTGCAGCGATTCTTCCTCGCGCAGTGACTTCAAAAATTCAGCGTCTGTGAACTGCTCCTCCGCAAACACAGCCAGATACAGCTGTCCGCTTTTGCTCAGGCTCTGCGCCGAATCAACATCCACATAAAGTGTACCGACATCTGTTTCGCCTGCCTTCTGCAGGTTCTGGCAGTTGCCTACGGCGGCAATACTCAATAATATCAGCATTATCAAAAGCTTAATGTAACGCATTTTTTGCACCTCGCATAATCAACAGTTTTATTATATCCATTATATAACAAAAAGAGGGCAAAGTCACCCTTGCCCTCTTGATGATTAGTGGATTTTAAATTAATTCTTTAAAATTAATTATTTACCGGTGCGAGCAGCCAGCATTTCTGCATGTCTCTTTTGTTGAGCAGCTACGCGAGCGTCTTTTGCAGCTTTTTTAGCAGCTTCTGCTTTAGCCAATTTTGCTTTTGCAGCTTTTTCAGCTTCAGCTTGACGCAGTTCTTCCGGAGATTTACGGCCGAATTTCCAAGTTGCACCAATGCCGCCCATGAATTCGTCGCCAGCGGTGGATACGCTGAAGCTCAGCATGAAGTCGCGGTTAGGATAGTGGAATGCACCCAGAGCCAGACCGGTCTTATCGCGGTATTGGCCAACGCCTACAGCGATTTCGGTCGGAGCTTCCGGATCGTAACCCATGGTGTGCAGGTTTGCGATAGCAGCAGCCATAGCGCCAACCTTTTGTACGTTATCATTCAGTTTATCGATTCTGCCATCCAGACGGGATACTTCGCCGTCAAATTTAGCTTCGATGCGTTTGTCTTCATTAGCACGGTTGGTTGCTTCGTTTTCGATTTGACCTTTGTTGATAGTGATTTGATCTTGCAGTTTTTGGTCTGCATGTTCACGATCTTTTTTCTCTTGAGCGATTGCAGCTTTGTTAGACTCAATTGCTGCAGTGTTTTCTGCTACAGTGCTCTTGTCAGCTTTTTGATTGATTGCGGTTTGCAAACGATTATCTGCATCTACTCTGTCAATAGTTTCTTGATTAAGGTCTGTTCTCAGTGCATTGTCAGCATCTTTGCGAGCTTGGGTTTCGTTCTCGATTGCTTCTTTGTTTGCTTTGATAGCAGCAGTATGTGCTTTAATAGAAACATCTTGCGCTTTATTCTTGTTATCTTGAGTATCTAATTGCTCTTGTACTTTAGAAAAGTTTTTAGTTGTTTCCCAAGCATCAGCTTTGGTTTTGATTGCTTCACCGTTAGCTTTTATTGCATCGCCATTAGCTTTTATTGCATCGCCATTAGCTTTTATTGCATCGCCATTAGCTTTGATTGCATCACCGTTAGCTTGAATTGCAGTGCTGTTAGCTTGAATTGCATCTTTGTTAGCATTGATTGCTTTATCTTGCTTTTCATTCTTTTTATCTAACTCAGCATTCTTGCTTTCTTGATTATCAAACATCTCTTGCACTTTTGCAAATTTTTTAGCTGTGTCCCAAGCATCAGCTTTAGTTTTGATTGCTTCACCGTTAGCTTTTATTGCATCGCCATTTGCTTTGATTGCATCACCGTTAGCTTTGATTGCATCGCCATTAGCTTTGATTGCATCTGCATTTGTTTGGATGTTTGTTTTATTGGTAGCAACTTCTTCATTAACTTTAACTAAATCCTTATGTTCAGCTAAAACAGTTTTATCCGGTAATTTCTTATCTGTTTTTACATCATATCCTTTACTAGAGCTAATGTCTGCGGAGTGAACTCCAACACCAGGACCGATATCAGCAGCATGTGCATCATTTGCAACAAAACCTACGCCACCCAATACTAAGCTGAGTGCTACAGCTTTTGCCAACATCTTTTTCATAGAAACCCCTTCTTTTCTCATAAATTTTAATAAATACCGCAAAATTAGTCAAGGCATCTAATTTTGACGTTTATCTGAATTCATTATACCACTTTCATTATCAACATCGCAAGTAAATATACAGAAAATTTTATGTACGAACTATTAACTTAAACTGACAATTTAAATTCGCCCTTTCATCTTTTGGTAAGTTTATTTTATACTCTTACCTTTCTTTATTTCTTAATTCGATTAAAGACGAGTTCATCCAATTAAAATTTCATAATTCTTATATAAAACCAATTTTACTTTTTAGGCACCCTTATCACTCTTCTTTTTTAGCAAAATCAATAAAGATTACTACTTTCTATTACTTTTCACGCCAATAAAAAAGCGTACATACTCGTAAGTCATATGTACGCTTCATTTTTAATCTGTCAGTTTAACACTTGTAAATTTATTATTTTTTCGGAGTAATCGCCAGCACGCGCGCCGGCAGGCCGGTCGCTCCTTCAATACGCGGCCAGGCAGCAACAAGCAATGCTCCCGCAGGTGCCACGCGGTCCAGGTTCTGCAGCACTTCAATCTGCAGCTTGCCCTTACCCAGCACATAGCGCTCGCACGCCAAATCTCCTGCCTTGGCAGCCTCTGCCGAAGCATCGGTGTCCAATGTTTCGTGGCCGTTGGCTGCAGCGTTGCGCTCTTCATAAATATATTGCAGCGCCGGCAAAGACCAGCCGGGGAAGTTTTCGCTGCCGTCGTCAGCAATACCGCTCAGCTTATCCATATCCGGCCAGTTTTTATACCAGTCTGTACGCAATGCCACAAAAGCGCCGTCGGGAATCGGTCCGTATTCCGCTTCATAAGCCTTGATGTCTTCCACCGTTACGGCGTAATGCACATCCTCTGCAACCTTGGCGGTTATATCAATCACGCACAAGGGAAACAGCATCTGCTGCGCGCCAAACGCTTCGGATAAAGGCATATCCTTAACAAAATGACCGGGAAAGTCAATATGTGTGCCATATTGGCCGGGGAATTTGAAGGTTTGAATCAGGCATTCCAGCATCGGGTTGCCCCAATCGAAAACTGTCTTGCTAACCTCTACCGAGCCTGCGGGAATACCGCTCCACACCGGGCTGTCATTGTTCATAGAGTGAGAAAGCTCCACCCATTCATAAGCATCTGATTTCATTTCTGCTAACATGTTCCATAATTTGTACATAAGAAAACCCCCTCAATAAAAAATATTGGACTTCATTATTATCATAGTACATTGATAGGATTTTGTAAAGCAGATATTTGCATAACAGAATCTTTGTATCAATGCAAAAGACCCGCCACCGCTAAAAAGCGGCAACGAGTCCTTTTATACATAATAATTATATCTTAATTAATCTCTCAGCTTAGCCTTATATGCTTCGGCAACCTCAGCGATTACCTTCTTCATAGAAGCATCAACCTCAGCGTCGGTCAGAGTGCGGTCAGCAGCCTGATAGGTCAGGTTGAAGGCCATGGATTTGCAGCCTGCGGCAACCTGCTTGCCAGTGTAGATATCGAATACACGCACACCCTGCAGCAGCTCGCCTGCATGCGCACGGATAACCTGCTCCAGCTCGGCATTGGTTACTTCGGCAGGAACAACAACGGCAATATCACGGCTCATGCTCGGGAACTTGGGCAAATGCTTGTATTGCGGTACAGCGGTTGCGCTTGCTACCAAAGGCTCTACGGCCATTTCCAGCACGTAGGTAACCTGATCCAGCTCAAAGTTTTCCTGAACTACCGGGTGCACCTCGCCAAAGGAGCCGATAACCTCGCCATTGACAACGATGTCACAGCTCTTGCCCGGATGCAGGTACGGCTGTTGGCTGCGAGTCATGGTGTAATCGCTCACCTGCATTGCTTCCAGCAGTCCTTCAACGATGCCCTTCATATCATAGAAGTCAACGTTGCCTTTATCGTCGCACCAGTTGAGTGCCTTGCGGCTGCCGCTCAATACTGCGGTCAGCAGCTGACGCTCTTCGGGATCCTCTGTCAGCGGCAGTGCCTTCGGCAGGAAGATACGGCCGATTTCAAACAAAGCAACACTGCTGTTGTGGTTACGCAGGTTGAAGGAGGCAGTCTGCAGTGCGCTCGGAACCATGGTGGTGCGCATTACGGAGAAAGCGTCGGTAATCGGGTTCAGCAGCTCGATGCAGCTGCGGCGTGCATCATCTGCCGGCAGCAGCATTTTATCGTAAGCGTTAGCCTTGATGAAGCTGTAGGTCATCATTTCGCTCAGGCCTGCGCCTACCATGTAATCCTGTACATCGTCCTTAACATCGTCCAGCACAGACTGGCTGCCTTGGGTGATGGTCAGCTCCGGCTGATGGCTTTCGATGAAATCATAGCCATGCATACGGGCAATTTCCTCGCTGATGTCGGCATCGCAGTCGATGTCACGGCGCCAGGTGGGAGCGGTAATCAGCAGCTCGCCATCCTTTGCTTCTACGCCGAAGCCCAATTTGCTAAGAATAGCAACCATTTCTTCCTCAGCGATGTTTACGCCGATGCGGCCGTTAATCTTTGCTGCGGTAGTAGTAATTACTGCCGGTTTCAGCTCCTCAGGATAAGCCTCTACGATACCACTGAAGGTTTCGCAGGCACCCATTTCTTCCAGCAAATGAGCCGCACGGTTCAGTGCATCATGGTCGCGGATGGTATCCACACCGCGCTCAAAACGGCCGCTAGCTTCACTGCGCAGGCCCAGCGCACGGGAGGTGCGGCGGATAGAAGGACCGTGGAAGGAAGCAGCCTCCAGAATAACGTTCTTGGTTTCGTCGGTAACCTCGGTCAGAAGGCCGCCCATAACACCGCCAAGACCGGCAGCCTTTTCGGCATCACCGATGGTAATCATAGCGGAGGTCAGCTCACGCTCCTTGCCATCGAGGGTAACGAGCTTTTCGCCTTCTTCTGCACGGCGCACAATCAGAGTGTGACCTGCAACCTTGTCTGCATCATAAGCATGCATCGGCTGGCCCAGCTCCAGCATAACATAGTTGGTAACGTCAACTACGTTGCTGATGGGGCGCACGCCGCAGGCACGCAGACGGCGCTGCATCCATTCGGGAGAAGGCATGATTTTGATATCCTTCAGCACACGGGTAGCAAAGCGGGAGCACAGCTCCGGTGCGTCAATTTTAACGTTTACATAATCGCTGGCCTTACCTGCGGCAGCTTCCTTAACGTCCATAGCAGGCATTTTCAGCGGGCAGCCGGTAATAGCGCTGATTTCACGCGCCAAACCGATAATGCTGAAGCAGTCGGCACGGTTGCTGGTCAGGTCGATATCGATAACGGTATCATCCAAGCCTAAAACGGTTTTGATGTCTACGCCGATCGGAGTGTTTTCCGGCAGAATGAAGATGCCGTTTCTTTGCTCCGGCAGCAGCAGCTTGGATTCAATGCCCAGCTCATCGGCACTGCACAGCATGCCGAAGGAATCAAGACCGCGCATTTTAGCCTTTTTCAGCTTCAGGCCTTGCGGGTTGCGCTCGCTCGGAGGCAGTACGCTACCAACTACGGCAACAGGCACAATGTCATATTGATGTACGTTTTGCGCGCCGGTAAGAATCTGCACCGGTTCGCCGCCTTGGCCGTAATCCAGCATGCAAACCCACAGGTGGTCGCTGTCCGGGTGACGGTGAATTTCCATAACCTTACCGGTAACAACACCCTCCAGGCCCTTGCCCAGTTGGGTAACGGTGTCAACCTCCAAGCCGACACGGGTAATTTTATCGCACAGCTCCGCAACGGAGATGTTAATATCTACATATTGTTTTAACCATTCTAAAGATGCAAGCATGATTGATCCTCCTTATTTGAATTGACTGATGAAGCGTTGGTCATTTTCGAAGAACAGGCGCAAATCGTCAATGCCGTATTTCAGCATAGCGATACGTTCAACGCCTAGACCAAAGGCAAAACCGGTCATTTTCTCGGGATCATAACCGCTCATGCGCAGTACGTTGGGATGTACAACACCGGCGCCAAGGATTTCCAGCCAGCCGCTGTCCTTGCAGACATGGCAGCCGCCGCCCTTAGCATGGCAAATCGGGCAGGATACGTCCACTTCTACGGAAGGCTCCGTGAACGGGAAGTAGGAAGGACGCAGGCGAACCTTTACATCCTCGCCAAACATTTGCTTACAGAACAGCTCCAAAGTGCCCTTCAAATCTGCCAGGCTGATGTTTTTATCTACAACCAGACCTTCTACCTGATGGAACATCGGGGAGTGGGTTGCGTCGTAGTCGCAGCGGTAAACGGTACCGGGGCAAATCATGCGAATCGGAGTGTTAGGCTCCTTGCTTTCCAAAGTACGCGCCTGCACGCCGGAGGTTTGGGTGCGCAGCAGATAGTTTTCGGTGATATAGAAGGAATCCTGCATATCCAGTGCCGGATGATCGGGCGGCAGGTTCAGTGCAGTGAAGTTGTGGTATACATCCTCGATTTCCGGACCGTCGCAAACGTCAAAGCCCATACGCATGAAGATTTTCTTAATCTCACGCATAGTCAGGGTTACGGGATGCAGGTGACCTGCTTTCGGCTTGCGACCCGGCAGAGTAATATCAACCTGCTCGTTAGCGAGCTTGTCAGCCAGTGCTTTTTTCTCCAGAACGGCGGTTGCTTCGTTGATTTTGCCTTCCAGCTCAGCCTTGATTTCGTTAACAATCTGGCCGATTTTCGGACGCTCTTCGGCAGGCAGCTTGCCCATGCCGCGCAGGATTTCGGTCATCGGGCCTTTTTTGCCCAGATATTTGACACGCAGGTCCTTAAGCGCATCAAGAGAAGTTACGGCAGCAAGCTCTTCTAAAGCCTGAGCTTTTAATGCTTCTAATTTTTCTTTCATTGATTTCATCCTTTCTTCATTGGACGGCTTAGAAAGTATCAGATACAAAGAAACGCGACGCAGGCGTACCGGAGGTACGTGACGCAAAGACCCGATTTATCATGAGCTAATGCGAATTGGATAAATCGTTGGTCGTGCTAATACCTTTGGTGCAAGAAGCTGTTTCTGCAGTAGATGATGCTTTATCAGCTGTCAGCCAAAAATAAGAAAACGCCCCTGCAAAACTGATAAGTTTACAGGGGCGAAAAAATTTCGCGGTACCACCCAAATTTGTTCCTTCATTTGCAAGCTTTAACGCAGCCTTACGCCCACCCTACGCAGCCATGCGGCCTTCAGACAGGACACTCCCAAGGGAACTTCGGCATAATTTTGTGTGCGAAGCTTACAGCCGGTGACTTCGCTCTCTTAAACACAGCCTTAAGCCTACTTGCTTGTTCATCGTGTTATCAGGGGTCGATTCAATTTGATGTTTATTATAGCACTTTTTTAGCAAAAGATAAAGAGGGGAAAAATGATTTATTATTTTCTACTTTCATCCAGCCTGTTTGCTTTTCGTCCAAAACCATCATCTATTTAGATGAAACCAGCAAATATAATAATAACCGCCCCTTGAAATTAACTTTTCAGAGGGCGGTTCAGATATAACCCTATTTAACTCTAAAATAGCAAGTGCTTTTCCCCTTGCCTTCTTTTTGCAATTCACCGGAAAGCACCAGCTTACGCAGAGCAGCTTCAATAGAGCTGTCGCTAAGCGTAGAACAAAGCTCACGAATATCCTGCTTATTAAAGCGTCCGATTTTATTTTCACTTGCTCTACGTACCATTTCCAGCGCAGAAAGCTTAGGCTCAATGATAGTCATACGTTCTTCAAAGTCTTTATAAGCAGCAAGAATTGTCCCCAAAATATATTTTACAAATGGTATAGCATCTTCCTTACCCTCATGCCAGCCTACTTGCGAATCAGCCAAAGCTTCATAATACAAATCCTTATTCTTAGCAATTTTGGCTTCCAATGAAATATATTTGCCTACATAAAAACCATTTCTATACAAAAGTAAGGTTGTAAGCAAACGGCTCATTCTTCCATTACCATCATTAAATGGGTGAATGCATAAAAAATCATGAATAAAAACAGGTATAGCAATAAGTGGCTCTAACTCCAAATTACCTATAACCATATTATATTCTTCACAGATACGCTCAAGCGCTTCCGGTGTTTCGTAAGGAGCAAGCGGTGTAAATAAAATCGTAGTACTACCATCCGGGTAAGTAGCACTGATGTAATTTTGCACGCTCTTAGTTCTCCCTGCAAATTGGTTATTCATATGGTTGTACAAAATTTTATGAAGCTGTAAAATATAGTTTTTGGAGATGGGGATAACATCGAAATTCTCATGTATTATATTTAATACATCACGATAGCCGGCAATTTCCTGCTCATCACGATTTCTCGGTGTTGTTTTCTCGTTTACAAGCTCACGTATTCTAGTGCTAGTCGTAACAATGCCCTCAATCGCATTAGACGCTTCCGTACTTTGAATTTTTGCTATTTCTACCAGCTTATTAAGCTCTTCCGGCCGTTGCTTTACAAAAAGCTCCTGTTTACCTGCCTCTTTATAAATTGCAGCTATCAAGCTCAAAATTTCTGAATCCCATTTTTGTTCTCTAATTATTGAGTAGTTAAAGCTTCTCATTCCCTTACTCCTCCTTCCATTCCCTTACTCCTCCTTCCATTCCCTTAAATTATACCATAAAATAAGGGAATCACCAATAGGATAAGGGAAAACCCGCCCCTATTCATCCAACTCCTTAACCTTTCGTCCAAAATTGGTATATAATTGGACGAAAGTAACAAATATTAGAAGAAACCGCCCCCTGAAATCAGCTTTTCAGAGGGCGATTAATTTTTTCAATATAAATTATTTTACGCAGGAGCAGGCCACAAAATGCTGCGGTTCAACCTCGCGCAGTACAGGATTGCCTTTATCACAAACGCCGGCAACAGGGCAGTCGCAGCGCTTCATGAAACGGCAGGCATCCGGCAGGTTGATAGGAGCGGTAATTTCGCCCTTGATAACCTGACGCTTGGGCTTATCCTTGCCCACGATAGGCAGCGGAATTGCCGAAAGCAGTGCCTTGGTGTAAGGATGCAACGGATTTTTGAACAGCAGATTAGCAGGTGCTTTTTCTACCATAGTGCCCATATACATAACTGCAATATCATCCGAGAAATATTTTACTACGGACAGGTCATGGGTAATGAAGATATAGGTCAGGCCCAAATCCTTTTGCAGCTGCTTGAGCAGGTTCAGAATCTGCGCCTGAATGGAAACGTCCAGCGCGGAAACAGGCTCGTCGCAAACAATGATTTTGGGGTTCATCGCCAAAGCGCGGGCAATGCCGATACGCTGACGGCGGCCGCCGTCCAGCTCATGCGGATAGACATTGGCATAGCGCTCAGCCAAGCCAACGGTACGCATCAGCTCCAGAGTGCGTTCTTCAATCGCTTCCCTGCCTTTAATCAGCTTATGCTCGATAATCGGCTCACTGATAAGCTGCATAACGGTTTCACGCGGGTCCAGAGAAGAAAACGGATCCTGGAATACCATCTGCATCTTTTGGCGCAGCGGGCGCATTTCCTTACGGCTCAGCTTGGTGATATCGTTGCCTTGGAAGATGATTTTGCCGCTGGTGGGCTCAATCAGCTTCAGAATACAGCGTCCGGTAGTGGATTTACCGCAGCCGGATTCGCCTACGATACCCAGAGTTTTGCCTTCCTCCAGAGTAAAGCTTACACCGTCGACAGCGTGCAGCTGACCTGCAGCGGTATTAAAATATTTGGACAGATTGTCAATAACTAACAGCGGAGCATTACTCATTTTTGGTTCCTCCTTAAAGCAAATCCGGGTCTGGAATAAGCGTGGCAGGCTACAAAATGAGTTTTGCTGCCATCTACGGAATGCAGCTCAGGCACGGAGGCAGAGCATGCTTCGGTAGCATAGGGACAACGCGGAGCGAAGGTGCATCCGGGCGGCAAATCCGCCGGGTCGGGCATCAGGCCTTTGATAGGCTCCAGCATTTCGCCCTGCTCCTTCAGGTTAGGCAGGCTGTTGAACAGGCCCTCGGTGTAGGGATGGCGCATATTGTTGAATACATCGTCAACAGTGCCCTTCTCTACAATACGGCCGGCATACATAACTGCCATATCGTCGCAGACCTCGGCAACGATACCCAGGCTGTGGGTAATCATCAGCATGGACATATCGCGGTTGTTGATGAGGTCCTTCATCAGCTCCAGTACCTGCGCCTGAATGGTTACGTCCAGTGCGGTGGTCGGTTCATCGGCAATCAGCAGCTTGGGGCTGCAGGCCAGCGCGATAGCAATAACTACACGCTGCTTCATACCGCCGGAGAACTGATGCGGATAGTCGTTGGCTCTTGCCTCGGCAATACCAACAAGCTTCAGCATATCCTTAGCCTTTTCCAGAGATTGCTCCGGAGTAAGGTTCTGGTGCAGCTCCAGACTTTCGGCAATCTGCTCGCCTACGGTCATAACAGGGTTCAGAGCGGTCATCGGGTCCTGGAAAATCATTGCCACGTCGTTACCGCGCATTTCCTCCAGCTCACGCTCGCTCATTTCGAGTACGTTTTTGCCTTCAAGCTTAATCGTACCGCTTTTGATAACTCCCGGAGGATCCGGAACAAGGTTCATGATAGACAGTGCAGTAGTAGTTTTGCCAGCACCGGTTTCACCTACCAGGCCCAGAGTACGTTTTTTGCCGATAGCGATATCAATGCCGTTGACTGCATGCACATCGCTGTCTTCTGTTTCATAATGGACCACAAGGTCCTTAATATCTAATACTAAATCCATAATGCAGCCCCCTTATTTCTTCAGCTTAGGATCCAGCGCATCGCGCAGGCCATCGCCCAACAGGTTCAAGGCTAATACGGTAAACATAATAGCTAAACCGGGAATAACACAAATGTAGCTGGCATCACGAATATGACCTCTGCCGCCGGAAAGCAGCGCGCCCCATTCGGGAGCAGGTGCCGGTACGCCGATACCCAAAAAGCTCAGGGAGGAAGCGGAAATAATAGTAGTACCAATCAGCAGAGTAGTCTGTACGATAATCGGAGACAGGCAGTTCGGCAGGATATGTCTGAGAATAATCTTCCAGGTGGGCAGGCCCATCGCATAGGAGGATTCAACATATTCCAAATCGCGCACTGTCATAACGGAAGCACGCACGATACGCGCATAGTTGGTTGCGCAGGAAATTGCCAGAGCAATAATCAGGTTGATGGTGCTGGTGCCCAGCAGAGATACGATTACTACTGCCTTCAGAATGTTAGGAATGGAGTAGAAAATATCAATACCGCGCATGATGATATCATCGGCCTTGCCGCCATAGAAGCCGGCAATAGAACCTAAAATGGTGCCAACAATCAGACCGAAGCCAACGGAACCGATACCGATAGCCATGGAATAGCGTGCGCCGTACATAACGCGGGCAAACAGGTCACGGCCGTATTCATCGGTGCCGAACCAGTGCTCCCCGCTGGGAGGCTGCAGCTTAATAGCCAGGTTCTGACCGATAACATCGGTTTCATAGTTGAATACCAAGGGACTTACCAGAGCGATGACGCACAGCAATGCCAGAAAGGCCATGCCGATTACAGCGCCCTTATTTTTCAGCAGACGATGCCAGGTTTCCTGGAACATGGTGCGTCTTTTAGTTCTTTTCTTTGCAGCCATCTTCCTCACCCCTTCTTGCTGTACTGTGCCTTGATACGCGGATCAAAGAATGCGTATACCAGATCGACAACCAGATTAATCAGGCACATCAAAATAGAACACAGAATAATAGAACCTGTTACCATCGGAATATCACGTCTGGTAATAGATTCGTATACCAGACGGCCGATACCGGGCCAGCTGAATACGGTTTCAGCCAGTACGGAGCCGGTGATAACCAGGGACATTTGCAGACCGATAGCAGTGATAATAGGAATCAGTGCATTTTTCAGACCATGCTTGTAGATTACACGATGCTCGCTGCAGCCTTTGGCACGCGCGGTGGTCATATAATCCTGACGCATAACGTCCAGCATGGAGGAACGGGTAATACGGGTAATCAAAGCTGCCAGACCGAAGCCTACGGTTACAGCAGGCAGAACCAGGCTCTTCCAGCCAAAGTTGCCGCCGGTCGGGAATAATCTCAGATGCAGAGCAAAGATAATAATCAGCATCAGGCCCAGCCAGAAGTTAGGCATGGAGGTACCGAACAGAGCGAAAATCATGCCTGCGGTATCCTTCCAGGTGTTCTGGTGGATAGCGGTGTAGATGCCCAGAGGAATGGATACCAGAGTAGCGATAATAACAGCAGCGCCGCCCAGATACAGGGTATTCGGCAGATACTGGAAGAAGGTATGGAATACATCCTTGTTGGTTACATAGGATTTGCCCATATCACCTACGAGCATACCTTTCATATAGTTAAAGTATTGCAGCAGGAAAGGCTGATCCAGACCAAGCTCATGGCGGATCTGATCAATCATTTCCTTTGAAGCGCCGTCGCCGGCAATCATCATTGCGGGGTCGCCCTCAGTAAGACTCATTGCCCAGTAAATCAGAAAAGAGGTTACTAAAATTACCGGAATCAAACTGAGGAGTCTGTTGACAACATATTTAAGCATTCAACAAAGCTCCTTTCCGTAGAACTCAAATAAAAGGTGCTATGATAAAACAAGAGAGGACTACGCCTCCCTTGTTTTACGCCTTTGTAAATTTTTCAGCAAAATTATTTAGCGATATAAGCATGACGCCAATCGTGGTTGCCACCGCCGTAGAAATATTGACCTTTCAGTTTTTTATTGTAGGCAACTACCAGGTTAGCAATGTACAGAGGAACCTGCGGACATTCGTCAACCAGGTATTTTTGCAGCTCAACGCCAGCTTCCATGCGTTTGTTCTGATCCTTCAGGGTTGCAACATCATCAATCAGCTTATCAGCCTTCGGATCGGAGAAGTGATGATAGTTGGAGCCGGAACCGGTGTAGAACAGGTCGCGATATACAAAGTCAACCTTGGAGTCTTCGTTCCAGCGCCACAGGAACAGGCTTTGTTTGCCGTCCTTGCAGGCAGCCTTCAGAGCAGCTTGCTCCATCGGAACCAAATCTACGGTAATACCAATTTGTGCAAGGTTAGCTTGGATAACAGTTGCAATCTGCTCATAGGGAGCGCCGGTTGCATAGGTCAGAGTGGTTTTGATAGGACCGGTTACGCCGGATTCCTTCATCAGCTGTTTAGCACGCTCCAGGTTGTAGTCATAGCCGGGCATTTCATCATAGAAGCCCCACAGACCACGGTTCAGAATGGTTTTTTGCAGAGTACCTTTGCCATTCAGAGCAGCGTCCAGAACGGATTTCTTGTCTATTGCGCAAGCTACAGCCTGACGCAGTTTTTGGTTATCCCACGGTTTCTTTTCAACATTGAATGCGAAGTAGAACAGACGGGTACCGGGTTGTTCGTAAACAGTGATATTCTTGTCATCCTTCAAGAATTTCAGATCGCTGATAGGCGGATTTACGCATACATCGATTTCGCCGGCCTGCAGAGCCATTACGCGAGCAGAAGCCTCAATCATCGGACGGAATTCGATGATATCGGATACGCCGGGAGCAAAGTTATCGGTTGCAGGCAGGTTGTTGCCCCAATAATCCTTAACCTTGGTCAGACGGCAATATTCGCCTTGAACCCATTTGTCATATTTGTAAGGGCCGGTGCCGATAAGCCACGGCTCTTTTACGCCATCATCATAAGCCTTTTTGGATTGGATGGACAGAGGAACGGAGGACAGAGATTGAATGAACTCGTTGTTATAGGAGCTGATTTCGATTTCAATCTGATATTTGTCTTTAACGGTAGATTTTACATAGCCTGCCAGAGCGGATTTGATAACGTTTTTCATTGCCATATCCAGGGTGAATTTAACGTCATCTGCAGTCATCGGAGTCTTTTTACCATCGTTGAAGTATACGTCCTTACGCAGGTTCATGATGATATGGGTATCATCTACGAACTTCCAGTCGGTAGCCAAACCGGGACCGAAACGCTCCTTGCCTTGAGAGCCGTTATTGAAGAATACCAGAGTCTGGTGAGTGTTCTTCAGAATAACGTTGTTGGCAGCGTCCTGTTGTTTTTGCAGGTTAAGGTTGTTGATATCGGCATCGGTACCGATAACCAGCTTCTCCTTGTGTGCAGTACTGCCTTTGTCAGCTTTGTCATCGCCGCCGCAGCCTGCAACAGCCATAGCAAGAATCATCAAAGCTGCCATGATGAGCACTAATAATTTTTTCATAATGCACCTTCCTTTCAAAATTGCATTTAATGACTACATCCATTGTACACTATGAGCTAACTTTACGCAAGACACAATTTTTTCAATAGTTCTACACTTTTAGTTCATCGTTTAAATTTCTCTGCCCTAAAATGCTTTTACAATAATAAATGCGCAGCCAAACTGCGACTGCGCATTATAAAACACTGTTCTTGTATGAAGGACTGCTCTTACATCATCTTCAAAAACTTGTCATACATAGCCAAAAAGCCCTGCATAAAGCTCTTGGCCTTTGCCAAGTCCGCTGCATCCGGATGGCTTGCAGCCGCTGCCCAACGGGCTTCGCTCTCAGGGCTGGGGCTGTGCGGGCTTCCTGCCGGCATCTTGCGCATCATGGCAATCAGCGCCGGGTCAATCGCACCGCGGATAGATAAAGTACCCAGTACCTTGCAGTCCTTGTTCATCAGTACACCTGCATTTACTAGGGAGCTTACAGCGTGATCACTCGCCGGGTCTGCGCCCAAAGTCTGGAACAGCACTACCTTTTTGCCGTGCAAATTCTCCAGATATTTTTTCATCTTTGCGTTCGGTGCGCCCTTGTCAACCCAGTAGCCTGCTACAACAACAGCGAAGTCATCCGCAGCCGGAGCAGCATCAACCTGCGCCAGCACGCAGCGTTCGCCCGCAGCCTCAGCCAGAGCCTTGGCAACCTTTTCCGTATTACCGGTTTTGCTGTCATAAACGATTAAAATGTCCTGCATAGTAGTACACTCCTTTTATTTCATATTCTTCATAATGCCCATCATCTTCTGGCCTGCCTGCTCCATCAGTCCCGGTTTGCCGTAAAGCGCGCACTCCGCAGCTGTCAGCAGCACTCTGTCCATCTGACGATAGTAATATTTTCCCTTCGCCGTAAAGTAATACTTGCCATCCACTGCGTAAAGCAGGTCCAAAAGCTCCCACTGCTCCAAAAGCGGCGCAAGCAGGCTTTCCCAATCCGCATCGCTATACTGCTTCAGCAAAGCAAAATCAAATCTGCCGGAATCACACTGTCCGGACAGCTTTTCGAGGAGCAGATAATTTTCGTTATGCTTGCCCATGCCCATGACGGCGTACTGCCCGGACGTAGCCTTTTTTACATAGTCGCTTCGGTCCATAGTCTTCATGTAATTGTACATTCCCATGTGACCGCCGCAGGCCGCACCGCAGGTAATGATGTTCGCACCGCTCTTCACCAGCGTGTTGTAGCCGCTGCGTTCGTCCTCGCGCATTGCCCAATGGCAGCAGCTCAGCGCCTTGGCCCCCTGCTCTGCAAGCAACGAATCGGCAGTGACGAACATTTCCGCCAGCATTCTGTCGTTATATTCATATTTAATATTACCCTTGGCAATCGCCTGACCTAAGGGAGATTTAGGCATAATCTGCAGCTTGTACAAATCCATGCCGCTCACGCCGCAGGCCAGCGCCGTTCTGATATCGTCCAGCAGCATGGTCTGCGTTTGGCCGTTCAAGCCGTAAATCAGGTCGATGATAACCTTTACGTCTTTGGCTGCCACCTCTTCTAGCTTGGCCGTTACCTCTTCCTTCGCATTAAGCCTGCCTAAGGAGCGGCGCAAATGCGTATCAAAGGCCTGCACACCGAAGCTGAAGCGGTTCACGCCGCCGGCAATGCAGGCAGCGAGTTTATCCGCCGATAAATCATAAATACTGCTTTCAAAGGTTACCTCGCAGTCATCCGCCAGGCTTGCTACGCTGTGAATTTTGTTCAGCAGCGCACTGATTTGCGCAGGATTCAGCACCGACGGTGTGCCACCGCCAAAGAAAACAGCTTCCGGTCTTTGTTTGGCAAAAACACCCTGCTGCTGCAGAAAATCCAACTCCGCCAAAAGCGCCTGTACATATTCCTCAACCTGCTCCGCCTCAAAGGGATTGCGGTAAAAGCTGCAGTAGGAGCAGCGCAGATTGCAGAACGGAATATGCAGATACAGCGCCGTCGGCTGCTGCGGCTGCAAAGCAAACTCCTGCAGCATCGTCCCGGCCATCATCCCCGGCAACGGTTTGGTCTTGCGCGGAACATAGGTCAGATCTTTGAAGCTTGCTTCTACAGCAGTTGCCCCCGGTTGGCCGGCAAGAGCCTTATAATCATCGCGCTCATAAAACGCCTGAATATTTTTTGCATAATCAATCATCAGCCTACTCCTTTACTGCATCAGGATACATTTTAGCTGCCATGTAGCGTACTGCCTTAGGATATTCCAACCCCGGATTGAGCAGGAACAAATCGTCCGGCAGGAAAAATACCTGCTTATTTTTTACTGCGTCGATAGATTGCCATGCTTCATTATTCATAATCTCCAGCTTGGGATTGCCCTCAGCATCACGCGGCGCACCCATAGAGGTGATAAAAATTACCTGCGGATTTTTCTCCAGCAAATCCTCTAAGCTATAGGGAGCCTTGTCAGGCTGAGTTCCCATCGGTCCGCTGACAGGCTTGGTTTCGCCCTGCACTACGTTGCGTAATTTAAGCATTTTAGCACAGCAGCCGGCAATACTGGTTTCCTTTTCCATGGTGATGCCCATGCTGGTGGTGTGCAGAATCGCTACGCTGCGCTCGCTTTTAGGCAGCTTGCTTACTGTAGCATCAATATCCTTATCAAGACTTGCCACAACCTTCTGCGCCTTATCATCCTTACGCATTATTTTGCCAATGGTAAGCATGCTGTGCTTAACATCCTCATATGACTTCAGATTCAGCACAACAACTGGAATATTGTTGGATTCCAATGTATGCAGATAACGCTCGTGCATGCCCTTGTAAGCAATTACCAGATCAGGCTTCAGCTCCACGATTTTTTCTACATTGATATTAAAGATAAAGCCTACCTCGGCAGCATCCTTGGCAAAAGCGGGCACCTTGCCTACCTGTGTTTTGGCACGCCCGACAACCTTGCCGTCTACTGCCTCCACCAGCTCTAAAAAAGACGGTGACAGAACAACAATTCTTTCGGGCACCTTTTTCAAGGTAACAATACGCTGGTTATCATCGGTAATTTTTATTGCGGAGCCTGAACCGGAGCTTCCGGTTAGCGGCGAGCAACCGCTTATACATAAGCATACCATAAGAACCGTTAAAATGAAACTGAAAATTTTTCTCATAATACTTCCTCGTTAGGCAAACAAAGCAGGCCATCGGGCCTGCTTTATTTGTTCTTTTACTTTACCGCTATGTTTAGAATTTATATTCCATACCAACTCTGTACAAGCGACCGAGATTGCCGTCAGAATACGGGCCAAAGTTCTGGTGATTGCTGATGTTGTCAATGCCCAGATAAATCTTGGTATCCTTGTTGAGATGTCTGGAGGCCATGATATTGGCAATGGTGAAGTCCTTGGTTTCGTAAACGAAGTTGCCCATGGTGCTCTTATCGCCATTATTGAAGTAGTAGCCAAGGTTAGATACAAGGTCAAAGCTCAGGTCCCAAGCATAGATGTTTTCCGGCTGATAGGAAACACCGAAGGTTACCTGATGCTTAGCTCTGTCTTTCAGACGAGTTCCATTAGTTTTGTCTTTAGCATCCAGGAAGGTGTAACCGGCATTCAGATAAATATTCTTGCCCAGTCTGTGAGAACCGTACAGCTCTACGCCCTGCAGAGTTGCTTCCGGAATATTTTCATAAGCCATAATCATATCGCCTTTAACGCCGGGATACAAATCCGGATCATCATCTGTCAGCTTACCGGTCCAATAGGTGCTGATCAAATCTTTAACTTCATTTCTGAATACTCCCAGATGGACGGTAGATCTGTCGCCCCAGTCCTTTTCAACAGATAATTCATAGCTTAAGGATTTTTCCGGTTTCAGATCAGGGTTACCAACATAGAATTGGCCTTTACCACCCGGATTTGCAGCATACATTTCCCAGAAAATGTACAAGTCATTTACAGTCGGAGTTTTATAGCCCTGACCAATTGCAGCCTTAATACGTACATCATCGGCAGCATTATAGGTTGCAGCCAGGTTGCTGGTCAGCTTGTTGCTGAACTGATCACTGTGGTCGAAACGTACGGAAGGAATAATCAGCCATTTATCATCAGGTCTGAATTCATCCTGAACGTATGCTGCCAGATAGTTGATAGCTGCCTTGTCATAAGCATCATGAGCATTACCGTCTGCCAAAGATGTATTCGGTTTCTTTAAGCGAGTGCCTTCGCTCTGATCCTTACGATATTCAAAACCGGCAGTCAGCTTGTTCTTATCGCTCAGATTGAAGGTGTCCTTGCCTTCAATAACGCTCAGAGTACGTTTAACAGTATCAATCTTCGGATCCTGCAGAGTCCACTTGCCGGGCCTGCCCATCATCGTCATGCGGGTTAGATTCTGATTCTTGTAGTGCTTATCGAATACTGATTTATAAGCTCTGAACATCCAGTCCTGCTTATCATCGGAACCCTTATACGTAATAGCATAGTCAGTACGCTTATTATCGTTATAAATCGTCTGAACCTTATCCTGCCATACCTTACCGGGCACCATAACAGTTTTGCTGGTCGTAGATTTTTGATTCTCTTCTTTAATCTTGCTGAAATCTACGCTTAATTCATTGCCATTATCGAACTTATAGCCTACATTCAAAGAAAGCGGCTGCTGCTTACCATAAAAGTTCATGGAATCTCCGCTGCCTTTGGGATCCAAATACGGTCTGTTTTTATTCAGGCCGGCGTTGATTTTATAGGAATAGTTACCTTCAGCGCCTTGCAGATACAGGTTGCCTTTATAGCCTGCGCCCTTGCCGTCCTCATACCAGCCATATTCATAATTAATGTCAGCAGTTGTCTTATCCGGAGTTTTGGTAATAACGTTAATTACACCGCCCATTGCATCACTGCCATACAGTGCGCCTGCAGGTCCGCGGATGATTTCTACTCTTTCAACATCCTCCATACGAATACGGTCTACGTCCCAGGCATTGGCAGAGTTGTAAGCTGCCTCGCCGCCTAAACGCTTGCCGTCAACCATAATCAATACGTGACGGGATTCACTGCCGCGGATGCTGACATTGCTGCGTCCCTGGAAATCATTAAATACATTAACGCCCAAAGCGCCCTTTAAAGCATCATGCAAGGTTTTAGCCTGTGTCTGTTCCAGCTTTTTGCTGTCAACAATCTCTACGGTCGAAGGGGTTTCCTTAACGGTCATTGCCGTTCTGGTTGCGGTAACAACCATGGTGTCCAAAGAAAACTCTTGCAAATCTTCTTCTGCTGCAAAGGCAGTACCTCCCCAAAGCACGCTGCCGGTCAACAGGGTTGTCAGGACTAACTTAGATAGTTCTTTTTTCTGCATACTCATACCACTCCTTAAAAAATATACCAATCACAGCTATGACAGATTAAAATTCGGCAAAGTCCGCCATAGCTAAAACCAGTCATTTACATATGTCTGAATAGGCATATAAGATTTTTTGCATTCTTATACGTTTTCAAATTCATTACTGTTTAGAAGTATATCATTCAAAGACCACCAAGTCAAGGAAAGTATGAAAACTTTTGAAATTTATTTTTACGTGAATTTTTTTAAAGCTAATAGGAAATTCTACATGATACGAAGCAGAATATTTTATATTCCATTTACCTGTTGCAGACAACAAAAAAGACTCCCAATTTCTTGGAAGTCTTGAATTGCAGTTGGTGGCGGCGCACGGATTCGAACCGCGGACACTGCGGGTATGAACCGCATGCTCTAGCCAACTGAGCTACGCCGCCATTTGGAGCTGATGACCAGGATTGAACTGGTGACCTTATCCTTACCAAGGATACGCTCTGCCGACTGAGCTACATCAGCAATATTTAGTTGGTTGCGGGGGGCGGACTTGAACCACCGACCTTCGGGTTATGAGCCCGACGAGCTACCAACTGCTCCACCCCGCGATGAAAGTTGGTGGATGGGGTTGGATTCGAACCAACGAAGCGAAACGCGGCAGATTTACAGTCTGCTCCCTTTAACCACTCGGGAACCCATCCGTTTGCGACAAAAAGAATTATACAGGATTTAGGCCCGTTTGTCAACAGCTTTTCATAAATTTATTTGCTTTTTTCTTACAAAACCAAAAGCTCTCTTTATCATTGCAAAAGCGCCAGTCCGCGTGCAAACTTGCTGCGTTCTTCCGCACGCAGCTCCACCTGTGACGCTATTCTTTCCTTAAGCTCCAGCAGCGCATCCACAGTGCCGCTCATAAGCTCAAATTCTACCTCATCGATACTGTCGCTTTTTTCACCGCAATGAATGGCGCCTTTATCTATCGCCAGCTCAATTACAGCACCGGCATAATCCAGAATATAGGTTATACGCTCTACATCAACCGTAAACAAAGCCCTGACGCCGGCAGGAGCAAGTTCGCTAAGCTCGTAACCCAAGCCAAGAGCTGCAAAGCCGTTCAGCTCAGGCTTTGCTTCTGCCAGTGGCAGATTCAGCTCCAGACGTTCGCTCAGACCATCCTTGCTTTGCCTGGAAGTCTTTACGGTCGCTTCAAAGCTGCCATCGCCTTTATCGCGTACACGGTAAGCAATACCATGCTGCGTCAGCGTCATATCCGCAGTATCGTAATAGGTGCTCACCAGACGGCGCTTTTTGTAGCTGTCCGGACGCATGGCCTGCTGCATAAAATCCAGCTGCAGCATTTTCTCCAAGCCTTCTCTGCTGAGCAAAAGCTTTAATTCAATCTCTGTATTCTTTGCCATTATTATCACTGCCTTTACCGAAATTTTTTAAACTGCCCAACGCCTGCGCCGCAGAATTCTTCTGCCACCAAACCAACGGTATACCAAAGGCCAGCAGCGTTACAGCCAGCGCCGCATAAAAACGCGGCGTACCGAAAGCATCTGCCAGAAAGTTATAGGCAATGGCCCCCGGAAGCATACCGAGAACCGTTGCTGCTGCATAAATTTTAAACGGCAGGCGCACACTGCCGGCAATAATACTCACCGGATCATACGGAAAAATCGGCACCGTGCGCAAAATAATCATCTTCTTAAAGCTGCCGCTGCCTACAAGATAATGCGTCAGGCGTTCACCCCAGCTGCCGCCGAAGTTGCGCAACAGCCAGCAGCCGCCGCCGAAACGTCCCAAAAGATAACAAAAGCTTGCACAGCCAAAGCCACCCAGAAGTAAGAATAATATTCCCCACCACGGACCGAACAGCACGCCTGCGCTTAAATTCAAAAGCAACGTTGGGAACAAAAGCAACGGGCGAATCGTATACACCGCTACATAAATAAGCGGTGCCCACACACCGAAGCCCACAACCCAGCGGCGGATATCCTCGGCACTGTGCGGATGCGGATTATACGGTGATTCATACAAGCCATACAAAATTGCTCCCAGCACCAGCAGATAAACCAGCACGCGCAAAAGTAAATATAGATATTTTTTCTTCATATAAACCTCTGATTTTCAAACTCTCATCTATTATACGGCGTTTAGAGGACGTTGCGCAAGCATTATTGCCAAATAGTTTGGTAAATGTAAAAAGGCCGCCACTTGCGTGGCAGCCCTGGGATTTATCAACCTTTAGAATATTTTCTTCAATAAGCAGTTTTCATATTCTTCAAATCAGTTCTTTTTACATACCGCAAGCGGTAATCACTGTTGCAACAGCACCTCTCGAAACCCTTGTCCAGAACAGCTCTTTTGGAGTACTTTGACAAACCAAACACATTCGCCAAACAGCAGCACTGTCATTGCCATATCATATCTTTATTATAGAGCTCCCTTCTCCCATTCATCAATGACTAAAAAAGTAGCCGTGCTTGCCCTCCGGCTCAGCACGACTGCCACATTTTATCAGTTTTTTTGTTGCCAGGTGTTATTAAGCGCTCTGCTTAGCAGCCAGAGCACGCACCTCTTCTTCAGAAAGATCAGAATAACGTACAACAGCTTCAAGACTCATACCGTCTGCAAGCATTTTCTTCGCTGCTTTTTCAGCTACTTCCTTTGCCTTATTATTTGCGTAAGCTTCAATAATATCTGTCATATCAATCTCGCCCTCCTTCGAAGTCTTAAAATAATTAACTCTATCTGCCAGCTCCTTATAATGCATCTTGGCAGGATCATTGCAATTAAAATCCTGCCTCAGCCTGCCGAGCGGCGTATCGTCCTGGCAGGCAGCATTCACATAAACGATATGCGAGCCGTCACCAAAAGCCTTCCCACTTTCGTTAATACTGCGCTCAACATTATAGATTGACCTGCTTTCTTTGAAAACGTCGCTTTCCGTAATAAAAATCACGTAAGCGTCAGGCAAATCCTCATACTTTTCTCCAGTATCCAGAAAGTGCATATCCAGCGCACCACTATAAAAGCGTGCCCTTTGCACAGACGCCCCCTCATCGCTTCGCTGTATCTCCACATTAAACTGCGTGCCATTCTCATCATCAGCCAGAATATCCAGCTGCGTAGAATGACCGTAAAGATTTTGCAGCCACTGCTGCACACTTACCTTGCGTACTTTAATTTTATCATTTTTAAGAATAACACGCAACATTCTCTGCGTTGCGGGAATATTGCCGTCAAAAACCTTATTCATAAAGCGGTTATTCATCAAGGTAATATCATCGACAACCTGCCTGAAGGTTTGGTAACGCTCCATTACATTTTGCATATCTCGACCTGCTTCCTTTTATAATTTTCAGACTAGTCTATGTGATTAGTATAGCAGAGCAGTAGTCAGAAATCAATATATTTTCTGATAATTATGATGATGTATTCAGCACATCTCTCCCCTTCATAAAGTTCAAAGAATGCGTACCTCTACCGCCATGCTGCACCACTTGAACCACTTCATTTGGTGCAAAAAGAAAAACTGCACCACTAGCTCTAATATATATCCCTGTAAGTAAAGTCTTCGTAAGGGTTCAAAACCTTTATTTTATGGCATTTACAGCTATTTTAAGGCTCTTTTATTTATCTTATATTAAAATCTTCGAGTCCCTCAATTTCTAGCAAAATGGCTGAAAAAAAGTGGTGCAACTGGTGCAAGTGGAGCATTTTCTCCACCTGCTCAGTCAAGTTCAAAGAATGCGTGCCTGCACCACAGCGCCAGCAGATAGATGACAAAATAATACACACTTCAAGCATTAGCAACCCTAGTTTTTATACACTAATCACAACTCTTTTCATTTTTACATTTTATCTTTGTTATTCATTACTTCATACTCAAGAATTTCTTTCGCTAATTCAAAGCAATTATCTATATAATATGTTCCTAATGTTTTGGTCATAGCAAAACCAGCACAAGCTGCTACTGCCTGCCCGACGAAAGGAATATATTTTGCAAATTGTTTTTTAGCATATTGCCCAGCTACTTGCTTAATAACCCACATTATGCCTTCTTTTGTAAGATATGCAAGGACCTCATCTGCAAGTTTTTTCCCTACCGGTCCCAATACAGTCATGTATTTCTCTATAACTGTTTCATCAAGGCCAAAAGTTTCTCTAATTTCTTGAGCCATCTTATAAAAAGCCGTTAAATCAACGCTAACATCAACACCAGGAATTGGATTCAAAGCATTCACAGCTACAGCCCAAGCATACATATTAATATCATCTAGGCATTTTGCTCTTTTTCTATCTAAATCCTTAATACTATCTGCTTTAAAGGCCGCAATAATTTTATCCTTCTTTACATCATCAATGCCGGAAGCCAAAATGTCGTTTTTTAATTCTTTGAACCCAGTACCAGTTTTACAGCTTGTAAAATAAACTTTTATGTCTGTAGCCCCTACTTTGGAATAAACATCTTCAACGATTTCTTTCTTCAGCTCTTCTAGAGTTCTTTCACCATCCCATATATCATCTTCCTTATTGCGCACAATAAAATAAGGGTGCTTTCTAGATTGATTCCATTCCTTAAATTTTTTAAATAACTTTCCATCAGCATCATGTAATTTACCGGCAAACACAAATAGATACAAATCATAGTCTTCTACAGAAAATTGTTTGCACCAGTCCTCAAACGGAAATTGTTTTGTGTCGTAACCTGGCAAGTCAACGATTCTCAATGCTCCCCAGGATTCCTCTTGACTGTCAACTGTAGTATCTGTATATACTCCAGATTTAAATAAATTTTTACCTATCAACTCGTTAATGACACTCGACTTACCTGCACCAGGCTGCCCGACTAAAGCAATTTTTACAACAGTATGCTCGTTTTCCTCATACTTTCTTTTGAGTTGCTCACGTAAATCCTCTTGATAATTAGCCATTTGAAAATCACTCCTTCAATTGATATAGTGTATAATTTTCTATACATATTGGTTTCTTAGAAGAACCATTTAGATCAACATATAGCTTATAGTTTTCTATTTCATCATTCATTACTTGCCAAGCTAAAGTCGCACAATCATTAACATAGCTTTCTCCTGCATCTTTGGCCAACGTATATCCAAGAGCGGCAGCTGCTGCCTGCCCAACAAAAGGAATATATTTGCCAAAACTTTTTATTACTTGTTTTCCGCCAAAATTCTTTAACAAAAGAATAACACCATTTTTCGTCATTAGCTCTAAAAGCTTTCTAGCAAGCGGATAAGCACAATATCTTCCCTCGAGTTCGTTATCCTCTATATTAAAGTCTTCTTTAATAGCAGCGAACATTTTAAAATAAATTGCTACATCTGCTGCAATATCAGCACCAAAAAAAGGATTTACACCATTAGCACAAGCAAGTTTTGCATATGTCGAAAGAGAGTCCATTGCCTGCGATGTCCTAGCTTTTAAAAATTCATCTCTCGCTTCCTTAAATTTTTTTATTATTCTCGGTTGCCAAATATCCTTATATTTTTCATCTAAAATCTCATTTCTTAATTTGTCTATACCATTTTGATATCTACAATCAACAAAATAAAGCTCCCCAACAAGACCTTCTGGTAATTTTGAATAAATATCTCGCCGTATCGCTTCTCTATCTTCATTGCTTTCCAAATCATTACAATGATTTCTGATTAACAACAAAGGTTTTTTATGACCTGATTTGTTGTAATCAGCTACGCTCGCAAATAAAGCACAATCATCTCCAGTTAGTTTTCCCGAAAAGACGAAAAAAATAATGTCATATTGATGTATCTTGAATTTTTCTTTCCATTCGCTTAGCGGAAACATCGTCGTTCCATATCCAGGCAAATCAACTATCTCCAGAAACTCATAACGATATCTCACACCTTTTCGAGTAATATCTGTTCCTTGACCTGTTCTCGCAACTTTATGTCCGATAAGCGCATTGATGATACTTGATTTACCAGCACCCGGTTGCCCGACGACAGCAATTTTAGTATGCGTACCTTGATCTCTTTTTATTTTTTCTAATATATTCCTGAACTCAGTTTGTAAAGACACAGCAACTACCACCTATCAAGCCAACATTTCATTTTTTATCAGCAAATTAACATCAATCTTCAACGCATCAGCAATCTGGTACAGCATTTCCAAAGAAAAGCTGTTGCCTCTGTTCCCTCGCTCAATCTGCCCAAGATAGGCAACACTCATGCCAATCCGCTCGGCCAACTCTGCTTGCGTATAGCCTCTCTTTTTTCTGTAATATGCTATTTTCAATCCAATATTCTTGTAACGCGCAGCAAACAACGTCATCACCTCTTGTTAAAACTTCTCTATATTATATTAGCAGTTTATATAAATAATTTTTTTGGTATATAGTCTGTTTTTCTAGGCTAATAAGCTGACTGAGTTTTTTCTCTGCTTTTAAGTTAATCTGTGCCAACAACTTGAAATTGCAAAGCTGCTCGCCTAAAACAGCCTTTTAGACTTGCGCTTATTTTTATGGTAAGCGACAGCCCCCAAAGCTGCCGCTTCCTGCACCCATCAAGCCTCTCGCTTTACCTCATACACAGGCAGGCCATCCTGCAAGGCCAGCTTCACCAGCTTGTCCATGCTCTTGCCGGCACCATATCTGCTGCTGAGCAGCTCGCGCAACGCTGACTGCGTGTAGAAGGTGCTGCGGCGAACCAACGACGAGGTGTAGGAACCATCGGCGCAACGTCCGGGAATGGCGTAATCTGCGGTAATTTTCCGCTTCAATGTATCATTGGTAAGGTACAAGCCTGTGCAGGATTCCTCCGCCAGGTAGCAGGACCAGCTGCGCGGTGCGAACTTACGCACCAGCGCCTCCCAGAAAGCGGGCTGCGGGCCATCTGCAGATATATACTTGATAAAGAGCTGTCCTTTGCCGTCGAACTGGATTTTTTCAACGCCGGAGCGGAGTTCAAAGGTCTGGATGCCGGCACCCTCAGCGATGAAGCCGAGCCAGCCGCAGCCAAAGGCAGTTTTCGGTTTGCGCTCATCCTTGCGCGTCCAGCGCTTGAGCTTTTTAAAGAGGTTTGCCAGCTCCTCTTGAGGACCATAAACGTATAAATTTGTGTAACAATAATTTGCCATATAAGAATCATCCTTTCTTTAAAACACTTAAATAGGCTAGAAAAAGGCAATAAAAAAGCCATTATAGAGAATTTTGGGTACACCAATGGCGTACACTCTTCAATTCTTATAATGACACATTATAATCCCTATATGAACAAATTGTAGCTAGCGTTTTAAACACTGCATATATTGTACAATTAAATATTAGGAATGTCAAGGAAGTTTTTCAGAAAATTGTACTTCCATTACTCTGCACCACTTGCACCACTTCATGTAGTGCAAAAAGAAAAACTGCCCCACTATCCCTAATATATATCCCTGTAAACAAAGTCTTCGTAATGGTTCAAATCCTTTATTCTATAGTATTTACAGCTATTTTAAGGCTCTTTTATTTATATTATATTAAAATCTTCGCCCCCCTCATTTTTTAGCAAAAAGGCTGAAAAAAGTGGTGCAACCGGTGCAAGTGGTGCAAAACCATAAAGCAAAAGCTTTTTTCACAACCTCAACAAAAAAATGGCTGAAGCAAAACGCTCCAGCCACCAAAACCTAATAGTACGGATAGCTCAAAACACAATATAATTCGGGTTCATTTAGTCAACTTTGAAATCTTTGGTGATATTTATCTTGTTAAATATCTTTTTCTTCAAAGTTTGTCCGCCTGTTTTCAAATCATATTCTGCTTCAATATCGGTATCATATGCGTAGGTATCTGAAATTATAATATCTCTGTCAATGTATACAAAAAATTACTCACCATACAAATTACTACCAATAAAGATTTTACACATTTTTACCGTCCAACAGCTCTGCTACCTCCACCTCCAAGGCCTCTGCAATACTCAAAAGCACAGGCAGGCTTGGAATTCGCTTGCCGTTTTCTATTTTGCTCAGATATTGGGAAGAAATAGACACCTTAATAGCAAAATCTGTTTGGTTAATACCTTTTAACTGGCGATAATATCTGATTTTCGCACCCATTTTGCGATACACAAGCTCCGCCATATTATCTACCATCTAAAAACCCCCTTTATTATATTATGCCACCAAGAGTATTTTTTAGCTTAACTTCATAGGCTCATAATACCCTATTAGTTCAAGTTCTTCACCAGAACCTGTATATAGTTTAGACTATTTGACAACAGAAATCCGTGCCAAGCATAGCACGTTTTTGCACCTGCAGGCATAAAAAAAGAACGCCTACGCGTCCTCTCCGAAAATCTTATGTTATAAAAAGGAATAATCCTTCACATCTGCAAAATAAATGTGAACGTCTTGACTTTATTATCTGCTCATATGATAATAATAGTGTGAGAAGAAATTGTTTATCTTTCAAGACTGCCGCGAAGGCAGCCGATTTACAGAAAGCGGTGATACCATGATTTTTAAATTTGAAGCACAAGCCCCCAAAATTGATGAAAAGGCCTATGCCTTTAATACTGCCACCCTGATTGGCAAGGTTGAGCTTAAAGAGTACGCCAGCGTCTGGCCCGGCGTTACTATCCGCGGCGACGTTAATCGCATCGAGGTTGGCCGCTACAGCAATATCCAGGACAACAGCGTGCTGCACGTTGCTGATAACTACGCCTGCATCGTCGGTGATTATGTAACTGTAGGCCACTGCGCTCTGTTGCATGCCTGCACCGTTGAAGACCACTGCCTCATCGGCATGCATTCTACCGTACTTGACGGCGCAGTAATCGGCCACGGCTCTATCGTTGCTGCCGGTGCTGTTGTAACCAAAGGCACCATTGTTCCGCCGAATTCCCTGGTTGCCGGCATTCCTGCCAAGGTTATCAAAACCCTGGACGAAAAAGGCATCGCTGCTATCCATGCTCAGGCACTGAAATACAAAACCCTGTGGACCGAACGCTACGGCCTGCTGCCTGACAATGACGGCGAACGCTATCACGGCGAGCAAATCGTTTAATTATCCGAAAACAGAAGCCTGACAATGTCCTCTGATTAATCAGGTCACGCTTCATTCATAGTGCAAAAAAAATCCCGTTACACGGCGCAAGTCTGTGAACGGGATTTTTGCTGCAAGTATGCGCTTACGCTACTAACCAAGAAAGCCATCTCTGCAATTCTTCAGAAGAACAGAGATGGCTTTAATTATTGAATAAAATTTTTATCAGTTACCTTCAACAGCAACTGCTTTTTTGGCCGGGCAAACAATTGCAGCAATAGCATAAGCAGCAATGCATACCAGCCATTCCATATAGATTACATTCGGGAAAATGCGTACTGCCGGAGTAAGCTGCCACAGCACCAGCAGCACCAGGCCTGCCAGCAGCGTCCAGAAGCCTGCGGCTTTAGAAGCATACTGTGGGAAGAACAGCGCTACGATTACGATAACACTGAAGGCAGCAGTCAGGGACAGACCAATCATAATCGTACCCAAAATGCTGGATACGCTCATAGCAAGTCCCAACGTAAGAATACCACTGATAATGATGCAGGCACGTGTCATCAGCAGCTGACGCGCCTGGTCGCACTGCGGATTGATGAAGCGCTTATAGATATCGCTGGAGAACAGAGTGCCAGCGCTCAGCAACAGGTTGCAGGCGGTAGATACATCCGCAGCCCACAGAGCTGCCAGCGTAACACCTGCCAATACCGGCTGCAGGCCTACGATAACCTGCGGCAGCGCCAATGCAGCCTGCGCATCAGGATACATAGCCTTAGCAACAAGACCAAGGAAGGCAGCCAGAACGCCTACCGGCAGCATCAGAATGCCGCCCCAGACGAAGCCCTTCTTAGCAGTTGCAGCGTCTTTAGCGCCTAAAGAAATCTGCAGAATACTTTGCAGAGAAAGATTTACGGTAATAAGGGTTACAACCCAGCTGGTGATGGTTACAGGGCCAACACCGTCAATGAAGCTGAACCAAGGCACATTAGCCGGCAAAGCAGCAGCCAGATGATCCATGCTGCCGATTTTTTTGAATTGAATAATCGTTGCCGCAAAAATGCCAACGTAAATCAGGATAATATTCAATACATTAGATAAGGATGCAGACCACATACCACCAATAAAGGTAATACCGATGAAAGTAATAGCGCTGACAATCATACCGGTATGGAAATCAAAGATATCCGGCAGAATTGCGTGCAGAATACTGCCACCCGCAATATATTGCAGACTGATGATTACCAACTGAATAACAATCTGGCAGAAAACTCCCAAGATTACCGCGCCCTTGGTATGATGGCGTTCAATAAGCTCGGTGATAGTTGTAATGTTCTGTTCACGATATTTTTTAGCCATGAACAAACCCATAACAATCGCGCCCAAAGCCCAGGCAATAGTATACCATCCGGCACTCAGACCAACACGGAAGGCGTGCTCGGAAACACCGATAGTCGACGCACCGCCGACAGCCAGACCGATGATAGTAACACAAATCAAAGGCGCAGAAAGTCTGCGTCCCGCAAGAGCAAAGTTTTCGTTATTGCCTTCACTACGTTTTTTTGCATACCAACTGATAGCGAACAAAGCAACAATGTACAATATTAAGATGACTAAAGAAACAGGCACAAAAAATCCTCCTTTAAATTATACATGCCTGTTAAAGAAATACAACGTCATTGCTGGCAGTATCCCTATACTGCCTCACATCAGACCTAATCGTGCAGACTTCAACAACATATAATACAAAACCATTTGTGCTGTCATTACAATTCCCCATCGCCCATACTGGCAAGCATCCCCATGCAGACCTCATATGCGCCTCCTGATGCTTCCTTGCAACGCAGCCACAGATATATTAGCTAAATTATATCCCGCCAGGAAAAAACAGTCAAGATTTTTTCACAAAAAAGTATTGACAAAATAGCCTCTTGCAGTTAAAATAAATATTGTTGTTGGCCTCGTAGCTCAGCTGGATAGAGCGTTTGACTACGAATCAAAAGGTCGCAGGTTCGAGTCCTGCCGAGGTCACCATTTTGAAATCGGCACCGCAAGAAATTGCGGTGTTTTTGGTTTTTCGGATTCAAAAATAATCTTCGCAAAAAAAAGAACCGGCCATAAAACCGGTTCTGCACAAAAGAATATAAAGCATTGACGCCGAAAGCTGCCCCTGATACTGCTCACGCATTGTCAGGGGTATTTTCATGCGTTATATATAAATTTGAGTATGAGTAAAAATTACAGGCTGCGGATTTTTTTGCGCAGCGGCAGAATGCTTGCCGGGCTTACGGAAAGCTCATCCATGCCCATGCGTACAAATTCCTTCGTCAGGCTCAAATCAGCGCCCAGCTCGCCACAGACGCCGCACCAGATGCCTGCTGCATGCGCTCCCTGCACCGTCATTTCAATCAGACGCAGAATTGCAGGATGATGTGCATCAAAGAACGGCTCTAACCGCTGGTTCTGGCGGTCTATCGCCAATGTGTACTGACTTAAATCGTTTGTACCGATGCTGAAGAAATCAACCTCTTTCGCCAGCTCTGCACTAATCAGCGCTGCCGCCGGCGTCTCAATCATAATGCCTACTTCCATCTTCGGGTCAAAGGGTACGCCTGCATATTTAAGCTCCGCCTGCACCTCGCGCAAAATTTTGCGTGCCTTGCGCACCTCTTCTACGCTGATAATCATCGGGAACATCACTGCCAGCTTGCCATAAGCGGAAGCGCGGCAGATAGCACGCAGCTGCGTAGCAAACAGCTCCGGTCTTTCCAGGCAGATACGGATTGCGCGATAACCCAGCGCCGGATTTTCCTCCTGCGGCAGCTCGAAGTAATCAGCCTGCTTATCAGCGCCGATATCAAGCGTACGAATAATAACACGCTTGCCGGCCATTGCTTCCGCTGCCAGCTTATACTTTTCAAACTGCTGCTCCTCTGTCGGATAATCCTTGCTTTCCAGGTAAATGAATTCGCTGCGGAAAAGGCCGATGCCCTCGGCATCGTTCGCCAACACGCTGGCCAGGTCACCAGTACCGCCGATGTTGGCATATACATGCACCTGCTGGCCACCGCCGGTAATGCTCTTTTTGCCCTTGAGCTCCTCCAACAGCTTTTTATGCTGTGCATCCTGCTCCATCTTTGCCTTGATGCGTTCCAACGTAGCCTCATCAGGATCAACGAAAACCTCACCGGTATAGCCGTCAACCGCTACCAGCTTGCCGTCATATTCCTCACCGATGTTGCTGCCTGTGTTGACAACCGCAGGAATGCCAATCGTGCGCGCCAGAATTGCCGTATGTGAATTTACACTGCCTGCTGCCGTCACGAATCCCTGTACACGCGATTTATCAAGCTGCACAGTTTCGCTGGGTGCCAGGTCATCCGCTGCCAGAATGTAACTGCCGCTGCCGCTTTCCCAACTGCTGCCGCCATCACCCAGACATCCCAACACCTTATTGGAAATATCCTTAACGTCTGCAGCGCGTGCACGCATATAATCATCTTCCATCGAAGAAAAAATTTCTGCAAAATTAGCTGCGGTAGTCTGCACTGCATATTCCGCATTAACCTGCTGTGTGCGGATAATGCCTTCAACGGACTCAATATAATCAAGATCCTCCAGCATCATCTGATGGATTTCAAAAATAGCAGCATTATCCTTGCCTACATCTGCAACAGCCTTTTCATAAAGCTCTGCCAGCTTATCTATAGCATCCTGACGCGCTGTCTGAAAGCGTGCAACCTCAGCCTCGGCATTCTGCACCTTACAGCGTTTAACTGCTGCTGTATTACGGCGCAGTACAGCTAAGGTTCCCAGCGTTACGCCGCCGCAAACGCCCTTACCCTTTAATGAAAGCATCTTATCACCTCGCGAAAAATCTCTCTTACTGCGAACTTACAGGTTAGCTTGGAAGAAAGCCTCTAAAGCTGCTGCTGCCGCATCCTCATCAGCACCGTCGCAGGTAACAGTAATCTCTTCGCCCTTTTTAACGCCCAAGGCCATAACACCGAAGATACGCTTCAAATCGCCTTTTTTAGCACCCTTGGCAATAGTAGTGGTGCTGGTAAATTTGGCAGCCTCCTTCACGAGCAGTCCTGCCGGACGTGCATGGATACCGGCCTCATCGGTAATAATATAAGTAAATTGTTTCATTTGTTATTCCTCCGTTTCGCTAATAAAAATAACTTACAGCCCAATACTCGAAATTTTATTTTTTCTATATATATTATTCGTTCACGCTCTTTTTAACAAACCCCATAAGCACAGCTGCCAGCACACTGCCTGCTGCCAGAGCTGCAAAATACATCGGCCAGTTCTGCACTACGCCGAAAACAAACACGCCGCCATGCGGTGCCGGAACGCTGCAGCCAAAGGCCATGGACAAAGCACCGGCTACACCGCTGCCCAAAGCGCAGGTCGGAATTACACGCAGCGGGTCACTCGCTGCAAAAGGAATTGCACCTTCGGTAATGAAGGACAAGCCCATGATAAAGTTGGTCACGCCGGACTGACGCTCCTTAGAAGTAAATTTACTCTTAAACAGCAGAGTGCTCAGTGCAATCGCCAGCGGCGGCACCATACCGCCAATCATAACCGCAGCCATAATCTCGCTGCTTACAGCGCTGCCGTCAGCTGCAGCCAAGGAAGCAGTACCGAAAACATAGGCTGCCTTGTTCAGAGGACCGCCGAAATCGATGGACATCATAGCACCCAACACAAAGCCCATCAGCACTTTGCTTGTTGTGCTCATGCCTGCCAGCGCACCTGCCAGCCATTGGTTGAAGGCTGCAGTCGGCGGGTTGATAACGTAGGTCATCAAGATGCCCATAAGCAGCAGGCCGATAACAGGATACAGCAGAATCGGCTTCAGACCTTCCAAGCTGTCAGGCAGTACACTGAACACCTTGCGCAGTGCCAAAATCAGATAACCGCCAATGAAGCCTGCAAACAGCGCGCCGAAGAAGCCGCTGCCGCCGGAGGCTGCCAAAAAGCCGCCTACGATACCAAGCATCAGTGCCGGACGCTCGCCGATACTCATAGCGATATAGCCTGCCAGAATCGGCATCATCATGCTGAATGCCAGACCGCCGATATTCTTGAAGAAGGCTGCCAGCGGCGTACCGCTGCCAAACTTAGCCGTGCCGGCAAATTCCATATCGAACAGGAAAGCCAGTGCGATAAGAATACCACCACCGATTACAAACGGCAGCATATGCGAAACGCCATTCATCAGATGCTTATAAATTTGTCTCCCCAGACTTTCCTCAGCATCTGCCACATCACTTGTCGCCTCGCTGCCGCCCTTGCCTGCGTAAGCAGGAACATTACCGCTCAGAATCTCCTCGATAAGCTCCTTCGGCTTGTTGATACCGTCAGCTACCTTAACGAAGATAACCGGCTTTCCTGCAAAGCGCTCCACAGGCACGTTCTTGTCTGCAGCCACGATAATGCCTTCGGCTTCTTCTATCTCTGCCGCCGTCAGCTTATTCTTCACGCCGCCGCTGCCATTGGTTTCAACCTTCATTGCAACGCCCATCTTACCGGCCATCTCCTGCAAAGCCTCTGCTGCCATATAAGTATGTGCAATACCTGTCGGGCAGGCAGTAACAGCCAGCACCTTGCGCTGCTGCGCAGGCTCTGCCGCCGGTGCCTCTGCTTCCTCGTCTTCAAATTTTTCGTTTTCGTATTTGTCGATAACTGCCAAAAAGTCCTTGGCGCTACCGGCATTTAGCAGCTCGCTGCGGAAATCATCATTCATCAGCAGCATGCTCAGATGGCTCAGCACATCAAGATGCACATTATCCTTCGTATCAGGTGCAGCAATCAGGAAGAACAGCTTCGCAGGCTCTCCGTCAAGACTGTCGAAATCAACGCCTTCCTTCACCAGCATAGCTGCCAGTCCCGGTGCCTTTACAGCACTTGTCTTGGCGTGCGGAATGGCAATTCCCTCACCGATACCAGTGCTGCCCTCCTCCTCACGACGCAGCACGCAGGCTCTGTATTCATCCTTATCAAGCAGATTACCGCCTCTCTCCATCAGCGTAATCAAATGCTCCAGCGCTGCTGCCTTATCCTTAGGCTGCGCTTTAAGGTCAATGCTTTCTACCTTCAGCAAATCAACTATTTTCATCTTATTTTTGCCCCTTCTTTTTTATTTATTAGTCACGCCCTGTAAAATAATTTCATCAATATCCTCACGTGTTGCCAGCCAATCCTTAAACGCGCTTGCGCTGCCTGCGGCTACGCCCAGGCGCAGCGCATCCTCATAGTCCTGCGTTTTAAGATAGCCTGCCAAAAAGCCGGCCACCATACTGTCGCCTGCGCCGACAGAGTTTACCAGCTTTCCCTTCGGTGAAGCCATCATATGCTGCCTGCCATTTTCGTCCAACAGTACAGCACCGTCCGCTCCACGCGAAACCAGCACATTACGTGCTCCCTGCTGCTGCAGCTTCAGTGCAGCAGCAAGAATATCCCACTCATTCAGCAACGGTCCCCGGCCAAAGAACTCTCCTAATTCCTCATGGTTTGGTTTGATTAAAAACGGCTTATATTTCAGCACCTTGAGCAGCAAATCGCCAGTAGCATCTACCACAACCCGTGTGCAAGCAGGCTGCAGCAGCTCCAGAATCTGCTCATAAATATCATCCGGCAGCGAAGCAGGTATGCTTCCTGCCAGCACTAAAATATCATCCTGCGTCAGTCCCTGCAGCTTAGCAAAAAGCTTGTGCAGCTCTTCCTTGCTCAGCTGCGGTCCCTGACCGTTCAGCGCCGTTTCCGAGTCAGAAATAATCTTTGTATTAATCCGCGAGTAGCCTGCAGCAGCCCGAATAAAATCGCAACGGCAGCCTGCCTCCTGCAGCAGACGTTCTATTTCTGTACCGCTAAAGCCGGCTGTAAAGCCCAAGGCTACCGATTGCAGCCCCAGATTTTGCAACACCAGCGAAACATTGATTCCCTTACCACCCGGATATATATTTTCTGCTTGGGTGCGGTTAATCTCGCCTACCGCAAAATCATCAACCTTTACCACATAATCAAGTGAAGGGTTAAAGGTTACAGTGTAAATCAAAGCACAATCACCTCCGTATGCTGCTTATAGGAGTTAACATTCAGAGCCTCCTGCGCAGCCGTAATAATCACGCCCTTGGACAACGGGGCGAAGGACACGCTCGACAGTGCCTCAAACTTGCTGGCATCTGCAAGCACATAGCATTTATGACAATGCTCCATCGCCACGCGCTTATTCATGGCCTCCTCGATATCAGGAGTTGTGAAGCCCTCTTCCACAGTAATGCCGTTCGTTCCGAAAAAGCCCTTGCTGAAATTGTAATGCTGCAGGGAAGCTACTGCCTCCGTGCCGATTACCGCATCAGTTGTTGCCTTCACGCGCCCTGCTATAAGCAGCGTTTTCAGACCGCGCTGCGCCAGCTTCTGTGCCAGCGTAATACCGTTCGTTACATAAACAGCATCCTTTTCCGTCAGATAGGTTGCCAGCTGCTCGGTTGTTGAGCCTGCATCAAGAAAAATAAAATCGTTGGGACGCACCAGCGTTGCCGCATACGCAGCGATCGTGCGCTTGTCTTCAATATTACGACTGTATTTTTCCTGCATATTGCGCTCCTGCACAGGCTCCGCCTCGCGCACAGCAGTCGCACCGCCATGCACCTTGCGTACCTTGCCCAAGCTGTCCAGCTGTACCAAATCACGGCGGATAGTGGACTCAGAGGTTTCCAGAAGCCTTGCCAGCTCTGGTACTGTCGCCGCACCGTCACGCGTGACAATGCGAGTGATTTCTTCAAATCTTTCTTGCGTTAACATGAGCATCTCTCCTCTTGCAGATATTATATAACCATTTTCACGCAAAATCAATCATTTTTGAGCAAAAAAACTGCATTTTTTGAATTTTTTTTGCAGATTACCTTCAGTAACCTTCACCGCATACAAAAACGGATGCCTCTCCCAAATCAGAGAAGCATCCGTTATAAATTACTATTTATATAGTTTTAAAAGCAATACATAAACGCATCAGTTTATTTTACCAATGCACGCATTTCATCCGCAGTCAGAGTAAAGTATTCCTTTACGGTGTAAAGCTCACGGCGGCCGCGGCAATCTGCAAACAAAGCAACATCAACATCAGGAATATTTTCCATTGCTTCCTCTAAGCTCTTGCCGTTTTTGGCATAAGCCTCAAAGCGCAGGACAAATTTTTCGCCGGTACCTGCAGGAACCAGCATTGCTTCAAAATAATCATCCTCGCGCAAATAGCCCTCACGATTAACCTTGCCACGCAGCAGCACATCACTATACTGCTCCTGAGGCAGATAAATACGCATATAAGCATCCAGAATAGTACCTTCCTGCTTGCCTACGTTATCAAAAGGTACCTCTAAGGAAAAATCAATTCTGTCGGCATATACCTTGTCCAAAACAGCCTTGGTGCGCTGCTTTACCAGCAGACGCATTACAGCATCACCCTGCATGGAAATATATACACCTACAATTATAACGCCCAAAATAAACAGTCCTACAAGGACTCCCACAATCGTCATCAGCATCTTGCTTCCCCCTTACGCCTTATGATAATCCTTGATAATGCAGATTGGTGTTTTTTCACTGCCGTTGCCAAAAGGATTATCAATGAGGATTTCCGCAACCTTATCCGGATCAACGCCCTTAGACCAGCCAAGCACTGCAGAGCGCTTCAAATCGTTAACGTCGGCAATAGCAGCGCCATAGCAGCCGCAAGCCTTGGTAATAGCTTCGGCAACCTTTTCCGGTTCTGCCGGACCATAAACAATATGCTTGTCATACGGAGGCATTGTGCCGGTAACATCGTCAATCAGGCGAGCCTGTTTGCCTGCCATACGGTAGAAGGTACCGCTTACGCCTACGCATTTAGCCGCAAAGCCGCAGATTACTGCCCACAGAACACGTGCACCGCCCTCTGCGTCAATCAGGGATTGCATGCTGTACCAGCTGCTGATACTGCCCTTGGCCGGGAACAGATGCGACAGCACCTTGGCCAGTGGTCCCGGATGAAACTCCTCACAGCGCATTGCTCTGCCTTGGGTAATAGCAACTACGCTTTCGGCAGTGCAGACAACATCATTGGGGCCGATTTTATCCTTGGCATATTCCAGAATAGCATCACAGATATTATCGTGATGAGTCAAAATTCTTGTCGGCACAGGAACAATCTTATATTTTTCCATACTCTCACATCTCCTCCGCAGCCTTATCCGCTGCATATACCTTCTGAATTTTATCATACCATTCAGGCTTCAGACGAACAATGTGTCCTTCATTATCGGTAAACACATTGCGCGTATGACCTTCTACCGCTACAGCGCCGTCGCGCAGACGGATAACAGTATAATCAAATTCCATTTTCGCTTTATTAAATGCACTCATTTTTACCTGTACTTCAAAATCATCATCAAAGGTACAGGAATTTTTATACTTGGCGCGTACCTCGGTAATCGGGAAAATAACGCCGTCAGCCATCAGCTCGCCCAGGGAAATACCGCAAGCACGCAGATATGCTACACGTCCCATTTCAAACCAGCGCAGATAATTGGCATGATGCACAACACCCATCATATCAGTTTCAACAAAACGCACCTTATCTCGTATTGTAATCATAAAATCTCCTTTTCATATTCAAGGCTTCCTGCAGATAACAGGCTTGCAATCAATTTATTATTATAGCACTTTTGACGCCAAGTGCCTAACAAATCTTATAAATTAGATAAATTTTTCTCTGCCAGCAGGCGCTTAACCTTTTCAGCCAACAAAGCATACAGTACAGAAAACAGCGGTACGCAGACAATCATACCGGTAACACCGCCAAGGCTCGCGCCAATCGTCACCGCTGCCAGCACCCACAGCTCCGAAAGACCGACAGCCTTACCCACAATCTTAGGATAAAGCAAATCAGCCTCAATGCGTTGCAGCACAATGTATAATATAATAAAATACCAGATTTTCTCCGGTGCTGCCACCAGTATTAAAAAGCAGCCGATAAGAGCACTGATTAAGGTACCGAGAATCGGTATCAGGCTCAGCACTGCTACCAGCAGCGAAATTACCGTCGCATAAGGGAAGCCGCAAAGCGTCATGCCGACGAAATACATCACGCCCAAAAGCAGCGCCACTACCAGCTGTCCGCCCACAAAACCGCGGAAAATCTGCTCTGATGTCTGCAATACATGCAGAATATAAGCAGCGCGCTCCTTCGAGCAAAAGGCAAAAATTACGCATTTAAAGTTGCGCGCAAGACGATGCTTTTCCAGCAGACAATAGATTGCTACGACAAAACCGATAACACAGCTTGCAAGCACCTCCAGAACGGAGGCCGTTGCCAAAAACGTCTGCTCCAGCAAAAGACGCTTGTTGTTCTGCAGATAATTGAGCATCGTCTGATAAACCTCTTTAGCCTGCGCCTGTACCACAGCCAGCTCGTCTGCCGAGAAGGAAAGCTCCTGCGCCTTCTGCTGCAGATAAATATTCAGCTTAGCCAACGCCGGCGGCAGCATCTTAACAAGCATTTTCATGCTGGCATGCAGCTCGGGCACAATCGTCAGCACAAAGAAGGCCAAAAAGCCGATAATGATTGCAAGGCTCAAAAGCAAACACACTGGACGCTCGAAACGTGATACCACGCTCTGCTTAAAAATTCTGCGCCAATATTGCTCCAGCTTCTTCATCAGCACGTTGACGATAAAAGCCATACAACCGCCAATGACAAACGGCAGCAAAACATCATATATACCAGCCAGCAGTTTTAGGCTGACATTGTAATTCCACAGCGCCCAGATAAGCACAATTGCAAAGGCCAGCAGACAATAAGGATTTCTTTCTTTCATAAGCAACCTCTATTCAAAGCGCATGTCCAAGGTAATACATGCTTATTAAATTAATAATATTATTGTAACATATAAGCGCGCACAAGACAAAAAAGAAGGCTTTTCTTTGCATAAGTTTCACATCTGTGGTATAATTCCATTGTAGTTTTTGCGCCTGTAGCTCAGTGGATAGAGCAATGGTCTCCGGAACCGTGTGCGGAGGTTCGATTCCTCTCAGGCGCACCAAAAAGAAAAGTACCCTTTCCAATTGTTTGGGAAGGGATTTTTTTTATGTACTGATATTATCGACCGGTTTTATATTCCTCTATATTCACTTTTCTGCAAACATATGTTAAAATTAATTAGTGCTACCACAGCGGTAGGCGGTTGCTCTCCTCGGAGGGCTTTGCGGCTCTCCTATTGCAAGAATCCATGTCTTTATGGAAATCTACAAGAAAGAGGGTGGCGCCGATGAATATTCTTGAAGTCCTCGCATTATTAGGCTTCGGTTTGGCTTGTGTCAAATTCGGCTATGAACTCGGTAAAAACGCAAAAAAATAACCGCCCAGTCTGCAAACTTGCGGTTATTTTTTAACTACATGATTTAAAAGGCAACCGTCTATCGGTAGCACTTTTTCTATGTCCATTATACTATATACAACAACTAAAGACAAGTAGTTTATAACTTTGAATATCGTTACAATGCAAGCATGCTATTTCTCTGTAACAATGTTCAGAGGTTCGATTCCTCTCAGGCGCACCGACTCGGTAAAAAAATAACCGCCCCGTCCTAGGAAAACGAGCGGTTATTTTCAACTAACATTTTCTAAAGGCAACCGTCTATCGGTAGCACTTTTTCTATGTTCATTATACTATATCCAACAACTAAAGACAAGTAGTTTATAACTTGGAAAATCGTTACAAAACAAGCACACTATTTCTCCGGAACCGTATGCGGAGGTTCGATTTCTCTCAGCCGCACCAAACAGAAAAGTACCGCTAAGGCTTTTTGAAGGCTTTAGCGGTTTTTTGATGCTCACTTTCAGTTTAGCTTGCTCAAATAATTTTTCAGGCCACGCGCACGATTAGCAACTGCTTCGCTGATACGCGTAACGCGCTCTTTATCCAGATACGGACTTGTCAACAAGGTATTCTGTACTATCTCAGCGCAAACATCAATTCCATTGATATCAATAAGGCACTCTTTAACTAAGGCAAGCTGCTTTTTCTGCGTATCTTTAAATGGCATAGCAGGTAATTCCGTTCCTATTTCGCTATTTAATGATTCGCACCACAGGCTTGTACCATTATCAAATAACGGTGCAGGACCTATGAACTTCAAAGAATTAACATCACGGATAAAACCGAAATTACCATAATGCCTGTCGCTATTCTCAATCAGGTAATCCAGGCACAGCATCTGCTGTAAATAACCTGCCACATCAGGAATTTGCAAACAATCGCAGCATCTGAGGAAGTGTCCGTAAACAGAATCATTATTCGATTTTGAAAGAATCTCCTTAACAAAATACGCAGGAACAAATTCTGTTTCCGTAGTAATAAAATTAGGACACAGACACAGCGGACGATTATCCTCTATAATCAGCTCATAGGGAACATGCTTAATCGTCAGAGCCTCCGCTACATTAGCGACAGCAATTTCATTATATGGTTGTTGCAATAGCGGCACTGAACCTGCTTTGGCAAGATACGTGACGCCGTTGATTTTCACCCACTTTTTCTTTAACCAGCCATTGCTTGAAGCATCAGGCGTGAACGGATTTATTGCAGGCCTGGAGGACTCCTTTTGGAAAAATGCTTCACCGAACTCCTTGGAAAAATCGTTGGTGAAAAAGTTAACCTCCTGCCATGTAAGCTCACTGCCGACAGGCTTCAGCCAATATTGATCGGACAGACTCAACCCCAAGCTGCGCTTGCTCAAAACCGCTGGAGATTCGACATCATACAAATGCAGGATATAGCGCAATCCGTCGCGACTTGCAGGAATAATACGGCTACGCCACCACTGATTTAATTTGTCTGCTAGCTTATTGAACTCATCAGTAAAAATACCTACAGGAAAGGCTTCTGGATTATATACCTGCAGCACTTCGGTTATATAGCCTGCAGCGGACATCGTTGTCTTAACCAAAGGAATATTTTTATTCATAATTATATACTTATCCATGCTTTTCCCTCCTTCAGTATTTTTTATATTATACCGCAAGCAGCATTTTTTTGAAAGAAAATTATAACCGCCCGCATCTCACATTCATCTGAGATACGGGCGGTTAATGTTATTTTTGAAGATTAATTTGTTTTAATTAGAAGCTCCAGTTTACATTGGCCATCCATTTATTAGCCTTTACGCTGTCACCCTTCTGATATTCATAGCCTAAGCCATAAGTAACATTAGCCTTTTCAGCCTCGACAACAAAGCGGCCAATATAGCTGCCGTTATCAGCTACATCATAGCCAAAGCCATTGCTTGCGCCGTTCAGGCTTACGGTCTGCGTTGCATCACGATCGCCCATGTTCCATACATAGCCAATCTCTGCAATAGGACGAATTGTCCAGCCGCCAGCTTTTACATCAGCGCTGTATTTTACGCCTACAGGCAGCAGCCACAGATTCATATCGTCGCCATCATAGCTCATGCCAATGCTGTTATTATAGTTGCCGGTGCCAAGATGCATGTAACGGATACCAGCATACGGAACGAACTTGCCAACGCCAGCCTTCAAGGTCTTTTCTGCACGTACACCAATGCTGAAAGCATCAGATTTAGCATCAGCAGTCAAAGCAGTACCGCTGTTACGTTGAGTAAGATCGTTCTTACCATGCAGATAGCTGATATCGCCAATTACAGAGCTATCTTCGTTCTGAATACCGCCATAAATGCTTGCGCCATAGTAAGTCGCATCATTTTCAGTTCTAGCTGCCAGAGTATTGCCCTTAACGCTACCATCAACATAGCTCAGTGCTGCACCGATGGTTGCTTTGCCATTCTTATACAGGTCTGCGCCAACTACAATGCCGTTATAATTTACATCATACTCGCTATCTGCGCCAGCAACTGCTAAACCGTCAACATTTTCTTTGCTATGGATATATTTTGCCCAAATATCGCTATCATGCCCTTTTTCATTAGTCAAAGACATATGCTCGCTAATAGCATCAGTAAACAAGTTGCTTGCTGCATAAGTGCCGTGTTCTACACCTGCCAGCTCACTCAAAGCAGCTGCACTATTGAATGCACTTACTTGGGTAGCGGTATCTGCATTTACATGCTCATCAGCAGCCTTAGCTACAAAATCTGCAGCAACGCCGCCAGCACGAACTGCAGCATCATATACATCACCAGCTATAACTGCATCACCATAAGCTTCTGTTACAAACTGAGAAGTAGTTTTTACGGTATTATTAGCTGCATCAACTTCAAATCTCAGCAGCTTGTTATTGCTGAGGATATTGTCAACATTCCAATTAGCGACAGTACCATCGATAATTTTATAGGTTTTATCCTTTTCTGCGTTATCAATATAGAGTTTGGAATTAGCTGAAATATCAGCAGTAGCTACGCCAGTAATAGCAGCTTGAGTAGCGCTAATCTTAGACGCATTTACCATCAGCATAGAATTATCTGCAAATTTCACAGAACCATTAGCAGGTACAGTAGTAGGTGCAGTGGTCAAAGAACCATCAACAGTGATAGAACCATTGGCTACATCAACAGTAGAATCAACATAAGCACCAGCTGTTACTCCGCTATTGCTCCATGTTTCCCCACTTCTTGCGAAAGCTGCATCAGCAGCTGCTAAATCAGCACCAAAGGAAAGCTTGGAATTCTGACCGGCTACATAGGCACCATTCAAGCCACTGGTTACATCTTTTACTGCCAAACCACTAGCACCTTCAATACCTGTGGAAATGTTCCATTCAGGATCAAGGAAAATCATGCCGCCATTTAAATCTGCTGTTTCAACAGTGAGTTTACCTGCTCCATTGTTATTGCCAATAGCCAAGCTTGCACCAGCGACAGCATTTAATTTATCTGCATTCACAGCACCCAGAAGCTGATTATTGCCAGTAACGTTCAAATCCGCTGTTTTTAATGCACCCTTATTTACGTTAATATTTGCATCATTCAGAGATACACTGTCAGTAATTTCCGCTTGACCACTAATATTAAGATGACTGTCCTTGTTAACAACAACGTCACCATTAAGCTTATAATTTGTATTTTCGGTTGCCAATGCATTACCAATGTTCAGTTTGCCAGTTGCTTTAGCAGTACCAGCTTCATCAGTACCAACAACTACTTTAACGTTTGCATCTGCACCAGCAACAGTAATTACACTGCCACCCTGACTGCCGCCAAGAGTTACTTCTTTATCATTGGTAATTACTACACCATTGCTGCCTGCACCAAGGTCAAGCTTACCAACAGCAAAGCCATTGCCAACCTGCTGTTTAACATTAATACCTGCAACATCTTTACCTGCTAAGGAAGCATCGTTGCTACCAACCAAAAGGTTGTTTTCAGCCTTAGCAGTAACCTTATCAAGCTCGGTATCGCTACCAAATTTATCAGTTGCTTCATCTACTGAAATTTCAGTCTTGACTTCACCGGTTTCTTCTTTTACCAGCTCGCCACTCATAGTCAGCTTGGTTGCGCCTTGCTTTTTCAATTCAGCTTGCGCAGAATCTGTATAAGACTGAGTATATTTAGCATCATTCAAAATCAGGCTGCCGCCTTTAAAATCAATACCTTCGTTAGTAATTGCACCGGATTCTTTTTGATTTGCGGATGCGGCGTTAGCATAAATCTGGTCAGACATGGTGGAAATTACGCCGTTTTTGTCGAGGACAATACCTTTAGCATCAGTATTAATTGTTCCATCCTCAGTCTCAATACCGAACATCTTTCTCCTTAATTCATTTTCCTTCAGCGTACCGCCGTTGATATAAATTTTGCTGCCATTGTAAGCAACGATGGATTCGCCAACAGTATAAACATTAGCAGCTGTGCCATCTAAAACAATTACTGAACCTTTGCCAACTTTCTCTTTGTTCCAAGCCCAAATGCCTTCAACGGTATTAATGCTGGAATTTTTGATGGTTACCGTTGCACCATCTTTTGCAAGCGTTGCAGATTTTATATCTACGCCATCTGCTTCAATGATGGAATTTTCACCAATTGCGCCAAACTCAGTATATCCATCCTTTTTGCCATTTTCATAGTAATCACTTGCAGTTACACTGCCACCTTTAAGGATAATCTTAGAGCCACCTTCTGCTTTAAAATCACCCGTGAAATCAACGTTAGTTGCTGTCAGAGTGGAGTTGCCCGTTACTGATGCAGCTAATGTATTTCCATCATCATATTTATAGCCTGTAATTTTGCCACCGCCATTTAAACTTACGCTCGCATTAGAACCAGCTACAATCTTTTGGGCTTCAACACTGCCATCGGTAATGAACTTGCTACCGTTATCTTCTACACTAATATTGGTAGTATGTAATGTACCACCACCATTAATATTGATAACACCACCATCAACAGCTTCAACACCTTCTCCAGTAGCTGTATAGGTTGCTTTACCATCAGTGCTGATCAGATTAATTGTACCTTTGCCCCAAGCCCAAATACCTTCAACGGTGTTAATGTTGGAGTTTTTGATGGTTACCTTTGCACCATCAGTTGCAAGCGTTGCAGACTTTATATCTACTCCATCTGCTTCAATGCTGGAGTTTGCGCCAATTGCGCCAAACTCAGTATATCCATCCTTTTTGCCATTTTCATAGTAATCACTTGCAGTTACACTGCCACCTTTAAGGATAATCTTAGAGCCACCTTCTGCTTTAAAATCACCCGTGAAATCAACGTTAGTTGCTGTCAGAGTGGAGTTGCCCGTTACTGATGCAGCTAATGTATTTCCATCATCATATTTATAGCCTGTAATTTTGCCACCGCCATTTAAACTTACGCTCGCATTAGAACCAGCTACAATCTTTTGGGCTTCAACACTGCCATCGGTAATGAACTTGCTACCGTTACCTTCTACACTAATATTGCTAGTATGTAATGTACCACCTTTAATATTGATAACGCCACCGTCAGCAGCTTCAACACCGTCTTCACCAACTGTATATGTTGCTTTACCATCAGTGCTGATCAGGTTAATTGTGCCTTTTCCTTCAGCATAAATAGCAAACGCTGCATTTACACTGGAATCATTAACAGTAACAACACCGCCATCAAAAGCACCGAGGTTAGAATCAATCTTTACTCTATTTAGTTCAATGGTAGCACCATCATGAGCACCAATTTCAGTAGCCAGCTTCTCTACTTTATTACCATGTGCAGCATCATAATAAGCATTACCAGCTGTTACACTACCACCATTAATAATAACATTACTACCTTCAACAGCGCTTACTTCACCGGTAAAAGCTATATTATTTGCTTCCACACGAGTACCTGCATCTCTAATTTCGGTAGCAACATCAGCATGAGTTCTGCCAGCATCTTCAGGATCATCAGGATCAAAACGACTTTCTTTGAGTCCAGTTACAACACCATTTGTTAAAGTAACATTAGCTTCACCTGATGCATTTACCTTCTCATAAGTTACATTTGTTTTATTAAATACTTGATTTCCAGAAAATTTTCCCTCAGCAGCTTCCGCATTCATCACGAATCCAGTCATTACGCCTGCTGCCACAACTGAAAGCAGAACTTTTTTGGCCAAAAATTTGTCATTATGGTTTACTTTCACAATCACACGCCCTTTCTCTTTTTTAGCAGTTAATTCTGATTATAATAACATAACAAGAATACACTCACTAAAATATCATCTCAGCAAACAATCAATATTAAATTCATATTATAACAATGTTTGCTTATACTAATATTATAGCACTGCTGCCCCCCCCGACAAGATTTTTGGTTGTTAAAATCTTATACTTTTCAGACTTGTCGGTGCCAAAAAAAGAAAAGGCTTTTTACAAACAAACAACCGCCCGCATCTCCACTTCACCTGAGATACGGGCGGTCAGTTTTATTTTTGAAGATTAATTACAGCAGCTCTGCTTTTTTATCCAGAATTGCTTTGCAGGCAGCGCAGGCCGGGCAATCGCAATAGGCAGCACCGGCAGCCTTGATTTTCTTAGCATGTGCCAGAATATTTTTAGCCAGCTCAGCACCGAAAACGACAACACCTGCTTCGGAACCGGCAAACGCAATCAGACCGTCAATCGGCATGATGTCTGCTTCCAGCTCTGCAATATAAGCCTTGGTTGCTTCTGCTTCTTCCGCAGTACCAACAGCTGCCAGCCATTTTTCAGCAGCAGCCTTTGCTTCAGCGCTGCAGCTATGAGCAGCAATTAAAGCTTCAGTCTGTTCTTTTACAAAATTTAAAGTTTCTTGTTTCATAATCTGTTAACCTCCTCGTGATGCGTTGCGCATCATCTGTACATATCATAGTACCAAATGGCAGTCCTGTAAAGTACGCACTTTCACGTGCGCTAGTTACCGCAAGGTTACTATTGTAGTATCATGCGTATGCCCATTCTTGAAAACGCAGCTTGATCATAATTACGTGCGTACTTCCCACAGTAGAGAATATCATATTAATACACAAAAACTTACCAAGCAGCAACTGTTCCGTCAGCACGCGGCTCCGTTGCTCCCGCCAGTACGCCGTCAGCGCAGCGCCAGATGATTTCACCTCTGCCAAAGCTGGTGTAATCGCTCATTACACGCACCTCATGCCCCAACTTGCGCAGCTCTTCAACAACCTCCGGCGCAAAGCGGTCCTCCAGCCACACCTCGCGCCCATCAATCCACTGCCAACGCGGTGCGTCCAGCGCAGCCTGCGGATTCAGCAGGAAATCAATCGTGTTCATCAGCACCTGAACATGACCTTGCGGCTGCATATAGGCACCCATAACACCAAACGGACCTACAGCTTCGCCGTCCTTAGTTAAAAAGCCGGGGATAATTGTATGATAAGGTTTCTTACGCGGCAGCAGGAAATCATCCGAAGATTCGTCCAAGCTAAAGCCTGCGCCTCTGTCATTAAAGTTGATACCATAACCCGGCAGCACAACGCCACTGCCAAAGTCTTTGTAGTTGCTCTGGATAAAGGAAACCATATTGCCATCATCATCGGCAGTACACAGATAAACAGTACCGCCGCAGAAGGGCTCGCCTGCTTCCGGCAGCAAGGCCTGCTCGCCAATAAACGCACGGCGTTTGGCTGCATATTCCTCGCTCAGCATAGCTTCCACCTTAGTACGCATATAGCGCGGGTCAGCAATATACTGCATGCCATCGGCAAAAGCCAGCTTCATAGCTTCTATCTGCTTATGCAGTGTTGCTACGCTGTCACGTCCGTCGAATTCAAAGCCCTTCAATATATTCAAAGCCATCAATGCCGTAATGCCATGACCATTAGGCGGCATTTCCCACACATCATAGCCACGATAATTAATATGCACAGGTTCAACAAATTCCGCATGATAATCAGCCAAATCCGCCAACGTCAGGCAACCGCCGGTCTTTTCGCTGAAGTCGACAATTTTTTCGGCAAGCTCACCGCGATAATAGCTTTCGCAATAGCTTTCCGCCAACAAGCGCAGTGTTTTGGCATGGTCCGGCAAACGCACCAACTCGCCTGTGCGTGGTGCCACGCCTTGGGGAGCAAATGTTGCAAACCAAGGTGCAACAGCAGGATTATCCTTATACGGCGTCAGCGCCTCGATGCCCTCCTGCCAGAAGCGTGCCACTATCGGGGAAACAGGATAACCATTTTCCGCATAATCAATAGCAGGGGCAAATAATTGCGCAAAGGGCATACGGCCGAAACGCTTGTGCAGCTCCGCCCAAGCTGAAGGTGCTCCCGGAACAGTCACAGCCTGCCAACCTCTGAACGGCATTTTATCTGTATAGCCTGCAGCGCGCACTGCCTCCGCCGTCAGGTTCTGCGGCGCATAACCGCTGCCGTTGATACCATAAAGCTTATCCTTTACCCAGACAATCGCAAAGCAGTCACTGCCAAGACCGTTATTCGTAGGCTCCACTACAGTCTGACAAATTGCTGTCGCGATGGCTGCATCTACAGCGTTACCGCCCTGCTGCAAAATCTGCAGGCCGGCCTGCGATGCCAATGGCTGCGAGGTGCAGACCATACCGCGTCTGCCATAAACTACGCGACGGCGCGAAGCGTAAGGATATTGTTGTCCGTCGAATTGCATTTGCATAATTATCACTCCATAAATGATGATTAGTTGAAAAAAGCACACCTTTACAGATGTGCTTTTAATAAAAATCAAGTAATTATAAAATCTTAGACAGGAAGTTTTTGGTGCGTTCTTCTTTCGGATTGCCAAAAATTTCTTCCGGAGTACCCTCTTCCAAAATCCTGCCGCCGTCTACGAAGCATACACGGTCGCCAACCTCACGGGCAAAGCCCATTTCGTGAGTAACAACAGCCATAGTCATGCCTTCGTTAGCCAGCTGCTTCATAACGTCCAGAACCTCGTTAACCATTTCCGGGTCAAGAGCACTGGTAGGCTCGTCAAACAGCAAAGCCTTCGGCTTCATGCACAGCGCACGCGCAATAGCAACACGCTGTTGCTGACCACCGCTGAGCTGATCGGGATAATTATTGGCTTTGTCTTCCATGCCAACCTTTTTCAGGTACATATGCGCAGTCTTTTCTGCTTCATCCTTAGAAACGCCGCGTACCTTCATCGGTGCCAGCATCAGATTCTGCATAACAGTCATATGCGGGAACAGATTAAAGCGCTGGAATACCATGCCTACTTCCTTGCGGATTTCGTTGATATTAGCCTCACCGTTCAGAGGAATACCGTCGATAACAATGCTGCCGCCGGTAGGCTCCTCCAAAAAGTTGATGCAGCGCAGCAGAGTACTCTTACCGCTGCCGCTGGGGCCGATAATAACAACAACCTCTTTTTCCGCAATAGTCAGGTTTACACCCTTGAGTACGTGCAGATCACCAAAGCTTTTCTTCAGATTTTTGATTACAATCATTTCCTTGCTCATTTCGTGTCAAACCTCCGCTCCAGATAACCGGTAAACCTTGCAACAGCAAAGGTCATAATCAGATAGATAATAGCTACAGCCATCCAGATTTCAAAGGAAGCGTAGGTACGGGCAATAATCAGCTGGCCGCGACGAGTCAGCTCTTCGAAACCGATAACTGAAACCAGAGAGGAATCCTTCAGCATCGCAATAAATTCATTGCCCAGAGGCGGAATGATGCGCTTGAAGGCCTGCGGCATGATGATATAGCGCATAGTCTGCGCCCAGGTCATACCGAGGCTGCGTCCTGCTTCCATCTGGCCCTTGTCGATAGACTGGATGCCGGCACGGAAGATTTCGGCAACATACGCACCACTGTTGATGGAGCAGGCGGAAATTGCTGCCACAAACGGATCAACACGGCTGCCGATAATATTAGGCAACGCAAAATACACGAGGAAGATTTGTACCAACAGCGGGGTGCCGCGGATAAAATCGACATAAACATTGGCAAAATAACGCAACGGCTTAATGCTGCACAAGCGCGCAATACCGATCATGCAGCCAATCAGCAGACCGAAGGTAACGCTCATCGCCGTAATCTCTACGGTAATAGCGGCACCGGCCAGCAAAAGCGGAAACGAATTTGCCATAAGCTCAAAATTCATATTCTCCCAATCCCTTCTAAATTCTTAGTTGCAGGCTGGAGAGAACCACTGCTTATTTTTTCTCTCCAAACCATTTAGTATAAAGCTTATCATATTCGCCGCTCTTTTTCAATTCAGCTAAAGCTTTATTTAAATCGCCGGCCAGCTTGCTGCCTTTTTTAACAGCAATACCATAAGGCTCAGCTTCCATTCTTTCACCAACAGTTTTAGCAAAGTCCTTGCCTGCTTTGGTCATATAGTATTCAATAACCGGAGCATCACCGATTACAGCATCAGCACCGCCGTTTTTCAGCTCCAGAGAAGCCTCGTCCTGAGTATTGAATGCCTTTACTTTAGCGCCTTCAACAGTTCTGGATTTATTTTCACCGGTAGTACCGATTTGGCAGGCAATAGTTTTGCCCTTTAAATCATCGATTGATTTTACATTGCTGTCTTTACGTACCATAATCATCAGACCGGAAGTATAATAGGATTCGGTAAAATCAACAACCTTTTTACGCTCGTCGGTAATGGTCATACCGGCAATAGCAACATCAATATTGTTGGAATTCAGCGCCGGAATCAGAGCATCAAAGCCCATGCTTACCATTTCAACCTTGTAGCCCATTTGCTTGCCAAGAGCTTCAATCAGTTCAATATCAAAGCCGGTCAGATCCTTGCTGCCTTCTTTAGGAAATTCAAACGGTGCAAATACAGGCTCAGTGCCGACACGCAAAACCTTAGCGCTGTCAGCCGCCTTTTTTTCTTCACCGCCACAGCCGGTCAGCAGCATGCTACAGGCCATAATAGCCATCATTAAAAATACTAATACCTTCTTCATTTGTTGGTCCCCCTCATTTTTTCTTTTCTAATTTTTTAATATCAAACGGAGCACGTCCGGCAATTAAACCCTGTCGTGCTCCGTAGTGAACAAAATATTATTTCTTTACTTCACCAAACCAGGTTTTGTAAATCTTGTCGTATTCACCATTTTTCTTCAACTCAGCCAAAGCCTTGTTGATTTCGCCCGCAAGCTTATCATTGCCTTTTTTAACAGCCAGACCGTATTGCTCTGCTTCCATGATATCGCCAACAGTCTTCATGCTGGTGTTACCACCCTGTGCCAGGTAATAACCAACTACAGGACTATCATTGATAATCGCATCAACGCCTTTGTTTTTCAGTTCCATAACAGCTTCATCATTAGTGTTGAAAGCAGTTACTTTAGCGTTAGCAACGTTTCTGGCATTCTTTTCACCGGTAGTACCGATTTGGCAGGCAATACGTTTGCCTTCCAGATCTTTAACGCTCTTAACTTCGTTGTTGTCCTTATTTACCATAACGATCAGGCCGGAAGTATAATAAGGCTCAGAGAAGGTAACAGCTTTTTGACGTTCTTCGTTAATGCTCATGCCTGCAGCAACAACATCAATGTTACCGGAGTTCAGTGCCGGAATCAAAGCATCAAAGCCCATGCTGACAATTTCAACCTTGTAGCCCATTTGCTTGCCGATAGCACGTGCCAGATCCATGTCAAAACCGTCATAGCTTTTGCTGCCCTCTTTTTGGAATTCAAAAGGTGCAAAGGTCGGTTCTGTACCTACACGCAGTACCTTTTCCGGTTCAGCAGCTTTTTTATCGCCACCGCCGCAGCCGGCAATCATCATAGAAGCAGCAGCCAGAACTGCCATAACCAAAAACAAAATTTTCTTCATCATCATTTCCCCCTTCGGTATTGTAAGCCAATTTTGAGATAGGTACATTATATACCTAAATTCCCGCAAGGTAAAGTATTTTTATGAAAAAAATCGGTATAAAAATAAAAATTTGCTGCATTTTTTTTCAAAATACAGCAAACTGTAATTTAGGTAACAAAAAAACAACTCAGCTGACCTGGTTTTCGCCCCCACACTCGCCTGCTGGAAGGTTCGCTCCTAAGCATTCCGCTCCCCACTACTACCTCTCTCGCCCATAATTTTTTTGCGGCAGGACTTACTTCTAAGCTGCACCGTGCTCACAGCAAAATTTTGCTGCTTACGTGGATCGTTTCGCCTGCAACTGGCATCGACTTGCAACCACAGACCTGAGTTGTCCTATCTATTATAATGGGAAAAAATTTTTTTTGCAAGTCAATAGCTCTGCATACTTTTATCTTTTGTCAAAAAGTGCTATACTATTGGTACTCAATATTGAACGGAAAAAAAGGAAATACGCTTTATGATTGCTATACCACAATGTCTGGACTTTGCGGATGCTCGCCTGACGAAGGATATCTGCGAGTTCTATTTAAGAATGTTGGAAATTAAAAACAGGGAAATTTATCTGCACAGCCAGCAGGTTGCCAATTATTCTGCCAGCACTGCTGCTAAGCTCGGTCTGCCTGCCAGCGAAGTTTCACAGATAAAAACAGCAGCGCTGCTGCATGATATCGGTCAGCTTTCCGTACCCAATATTATTTTGGCTAAGCTGCCGTTTCTTTCTACGCGCGAGCAGTCTATTTATAAACGTCACTGTATCGCAGGCGCCAGCATGCTGGAAAACATTCCCGGCTTTGATACCATCAGCGATATCATTCGCGCCCACCATGAAAAATGGGATGGTACAGGTTATCCCAAACGCCTTAAGGGACAGAACATCCCTATCGGCGCACGCATAGTTGCCGTAGCCAATTATTATGACCGCAACCTGAACCCCTGCACCCAGCATTGGCAAAAAACTCACGCCGACGCTATCATCGAGCTGCAGAACAAGGCCGGTCTGGATTTTGAACCGGCAATAGTCAAAGCCTTTATCGAATCTGTTATTCCGCAATCCTTGCGCACACAATTAAAATAGCATTGTCAGTCCTGCTAAGACCGACAATGCTATTTCTTTTTCCGGGCATCCCTGCTCCTGCGAGCCGGGATGCTTTATTTTTTTAAATTTGTAAACGCACTGCTTATCAGATGCTCAAGCCTTCGCCATCATCCCATTGTACAATGCCGTCTGCCTTCAGCGATTCCTGCACCAGGATAACGCGTTGGTTTTCGCTGCCGCGAAATCGCAGATTAGGATTCTTCAGCTCAAGCTTAAATTCTCCGTCTACCAGTACGTCAATATAGGACAGCATTTCTTCGGTAATTTCCCGAGGTCCCAGGTTACCTGTCAGCATATCCTTTTCGAAATCATAGCCGCTGTAGCACCAGATATCCTTCTTGGGGAAGCGCTCTCTTACCTTGCGCAGGAACGGCAGCAGCGCTGCCTGATTGGCAGGCTCGAAGGGTTCACCGCCCAAAAGCGACAGGCCGCGGATATGTTCGTTTTCCAAGAGCTCCAGCAAATGCTCTTGCGTTGTTTCCGTAAAAGGCTGACCGTAATTAAAATTCCAGGACTCCGGGTTAAAGCAGCCCTTGCAATGATGTGTACAGCCGCTGACAAACAGCGATACACGCAAGCCCGGTCCGTTAGCAATATCCAGATTTTTTATTTCTGCGTAATTCATACGCCCTCACCTCGCAAATTACAGATGCATTACTCTGGCTTTGATTTCCTTAGTCTTGCCTACATTCCAGAAGTTCTCTCCCAGATAACCGCAGGTACGGCGGATAACCGTCATCTTGGAGTGATCCTTGTTGTGGCATGCTGGGCATTCCCACTCATTGTCATCATTAATGGTAATTTCACCGTCAAAGCCGCAAACATGGCAGTAATCGGATTTAGTATTAAACTCCGCATACTGGATATTATCATAAATGAATTTGACAACCTCTTCCAATGCTTCGGTGTTGTGACGCATATTAGGAATTTCTACATAAGAAATCGCACCGCCGGAGGAAATATTCTGGAACTGGCTTTCAAATTTAAATTTGCTGAAAGCATCAATCTTCTCGCGTACATCAACATGATAGGAGTTAGTATAGTAGCCCTTATCGGTAACATCCTCAATCGTGCCGAAACGTTCCTTGTCGATACGTGCGAAGCGGTAGCAAAGGCTTTCTGCCGGCGTACCGTACAGACCAAAGCCAAGGCCAGTCTGTGCCTTCCATTTATCGCAGGCACCGCGCAGACGGTTCATAACGCGCAGGGCAAAATCCTCGCCTGCAGGATCGGTATGGCTTACGCCCTTCATCAGCTTGGTCAGCTCATAAAGGCCGATATAGCCGAGAGAAATGGTAGAATAACCGTTTTCCAGATACTTGTCTATTGTTTCGCCCTTACCCAGACGGGCAATAGCACCGTACTGCCAATGTACAGGGCTGACATCGCTCTTAATGCCCTTCAGCGCATTGTGACGGCACATGAGAGCTTCAAAGCACAGCTCCAGACGCTCATCCAGCAGCTTCCAGAACTTCTGCTCATCGCCCTTGGCAACAATGCCAATCTGCGGCAGGTTCAGAGAAACTACACCCTGATTGAAGCGACCTTCGAATTTATAGTTACCGTTTTCATCCTTCCAGGGAGACAGGAAGCTGCGGCAGCCCATCGGGGAGAAAACATTGCCTTCGTAGTTTTCACGCATCTTCTTGGCGCTGATGTAATCGGGATACATACGCTTAGCGCTGCATTTTACTGCCAGACGTGTAATGTAATCGTACTTGCCGCCCTTCAGGCAGTTATGCTCATCCAGAACATAAACCAGCTTCGGGAAGGCCGGGGTTACATAAACGCCCTTGTCATTTTTAATGCCCTGCAGACGCTGACGCAGAATTTCTTCCACAATCATAGCGTTTTCCTTCAGATACGGATCATCCTTCTGCAGGTTCAAAAACAAGGTAACAAACGGAGATTGTCCATTGGTAGTCATTAATGTATTAATCTGATACTGAATGGTCTGTACGCCGCCCTTCAGCTCGTAGCGCAGGCGCTCATTTGTCAGACGCTCCAGAGTTTCGTCATCAATGTTGCCTCCGGAGGTTTCCTTGATGCTCTTTTTAAACTTTTCATAGCTCTTACGCAGATATTTGCCCAGATGACGGATATCAACAGACTGACCGCCGTACTGGCTGGAAGCAACAGATGCAATAATCTGTGTCATAACGGTGCAGGCAACCTGAAAGCTTTTAGGACTTTCAATCATTTTGCCGTTCATAACCGTACCGTTATCCAGCATATCGCCGATATTAATCAGGCAGCAGTTGAAAATAGGCTGAATAAAATAGTCAGCATCATGAAAATGCAGCACGCCTTCTTCATGCGCCTTGGAAATCTTTGCCGGCAGCATGATACGCTTTGTCAAATCCTTGGAAACTTCACCGGCAATCAGGTCGCGCTGAGTAGCAGCCATAGTTGCATTTTTATTACTGTTTTCTTCCATAACGTCCTTATTGCTGTTGCGGATTAAGGACAGAATAGAATCGTCGGTAGTGTTGGCCTTGCGCACCAGAGCACGTTTATAACGGTAAATAATATACTGCTTTGCCAGCTCAAATTTACCTGCATCCATCAGGCTATGCTCTACCATATCCTGAATGTCTTCTACAAGCAGGCGCATACGGTTACGAGCTTGTACGCTATCCGCAATTTCCTGGATTTTATCCTCCTCAATACGAAATTCCGGTTCTACGGCAGCATTGGCTTTTTGAATAGCAACGACAATCTTTGCGGCATCAAAATCTACTGTTGTGCCATCGCGCTTAATTACTTTCATAACCTTTCAGCATCCTTTCTTGTAAAAATCAAAGTTATAAATCAATATCTTCGTATAATAACTAAAAGCAAAAATCCATAAGTTATTCTTAAAATACACCTATACGTTATTCAAGGCTCTGACCGTAACGGTCAAAGCCTTGTCTTAATCATAAAAAACAGCTACGGTTCAGCGTAGCATTTTCGGTAGCTTTATTCTACCACAATATGTCGTAGGTGTCAAAGATAAATTCATCAATATGTTGATAAATTTGATTGTAGACGATTTTTTTGCCAATTTAGCACTTAGCTTTATTTTTTACATTTTCAACTATTTGCTTTACAAAAAAGTCCTGTAAGAGGAAATGTTCCGCAGAAAAGCAACCAAAAATTATCCCTCTGACGGCGTTTTTTCAAGCTGTTACCTTTGTACACGCACTGCAAAATATGGTATAATAATTTTCATCTTATTGTTTTGTTATAGGGGTGTTGTTTATGCATAATTCATCAACAAATAATCACAGTACACGCGGCGTTCTCATGCTCACGCTGTGTGCCTTCATCTGGGGTACTGCCTTTATCGCGCAAAGCGTCGGCGGCGATTACGCCGAACCGTTAACCTTCAACTGCGCGCGCAGTGTTTTGGCTACCATCTTTTTATTCGGCTGTTGCCTATTGTTCGACAAAGCGGCAGGTAAGCGCTTTACTGTTTTAGGCAGTGATGACCCTATTTATAAAGAACGTCTACTTAAGGGCGGCATCACCTGCGGCCTGTTCCTCTCACTCGCGTGTTTTTTCCAACAGTTTGGCATAATGTACACCACCGTAGGCAAAAGCGGCTTTATTACAGCACTCTATATCATTCTGGTACCTGTTTTGAGCTATATCTTCTATCGTCGCTCTGTTTCCCTGCTGCAGGGCATCAGTGTTGTTGTAGCAGCCGTAGGCATGTACTTCATCTGCATCAACGAAGGCTTCTCTATCAACAAAGGGGATTTATACACCCTCATCTGCGCTTTCTGCTTTGCCGCACAGATTATCGCCATAGAAAATATCATTAAAAATCTTGACGGCGTGCGCCTGTCACTTATACAATTTATGACCTGCACCGTTGTCAACGGTGTGCTGATGTTTATTTTCGAAACACCATCCATGAGCAATATTATTGCAGGCTGGGCACCTATCGCCTACGCAGGCATCATGTCCAGCGGTGTAGCCTACACGCTGCAGATCGTCGGTCAAAAACATGTCAGCTCCCTGGTTGCCTGCATGCTGATGAGTCTGGAATCAGCCTTCGCACTGGTAAGCGGCTGGCTTATTTTGGGACAGGCTATGAGCAGCCGTGAAATCTTTGGCTGTGCTCTGGTATTTGCAGCTATTACACTGGCACAGCTGCCGGAGGAAATACTGGGATTAAAGAAGCGCTAAGCCTTACACTTAAAATAAATTGACAAAGAAAAAATAATTTCCTATAATAAGCAAAGTAAGAGAGATTCCTGATAGCCGTATGTCAGTCCTCTCCGGATTTGTTTTGCGAGAGACTGCCTGCGACCTCAGGCAGTCTTTTTGTTATTCTTTTATTTCCTTTTATCCATTGAGAAATTATTACTGGCAAGGAGCTGATATTATGGATCATTTTCAGATTCACGCACCTACACAAATAATCTTCGGTAAAAATACCGAAAACGAAGCAGGTAAATGGTGTAAATATTACGGTGCCCACAAGGTACTTGTACACTTCGGCGGCCACAGCGCCAAGAAAAGCGGTCTGCTGGACCGCGTCTGCGCCAGCCTGCAGGACGCAGGCCTAGAGTACGTACTGCTTGGAGGCGTTGTGCCTAATCCGCAGCTTTCCATGGTTAAGAAGGGCGTAGAACTGTGCCGTGAGGAGAACGTTGATTTTATTCTCGCAGTCGGCGGCGGCAGTGTTATCGACAGCGCCAAAGGCATTGGCTACGGCCTGGCTAACCCCGGAGATGTTTGGGATTATTATGCTAAGAAAAAAGAGATTACCGCCTGCGCTCCGCTCGGCGCTGTGCTGACTATCGCGGCAGCAGGCAGCGAAATGAGCAACTGCAGCGTTATCACCAACGAGGACGGCATGCTAAAGCGTGGCCTTTCTACCGACTACGGCTACTGCAAATTCGCTATTATGAACCCTGAGCTTACATATACATTGCCTGCCTACCAGACAGCCAGTGGCTGCACCGACATCATGGTACATACCTTGGAGCGTTATTTTACTGCGCCGTCAACGCATCAGCTGGCACTAATCGACGGCATCGCCGAAACATTGCTGCGCAATGTTATGCGCTATGCCAAAATTGCACTCAAGGAGCCGAATAATTACGATGCCCGCGCTGAAATTATGTGGAGCGGTACCCTGTCACACAATGAAACCACCGGCGACCGCACCTTCGGTGACTGGTCCTGCCACCAGCTGGAGCACGAGCTGAGCAGCATGTTCGGCGTTGCTCATGGTGCAGGCCTTGCAGCAGTATGGGGCAGTTGGGCACGCTACGTTTATAAAGAAAACATCGGCCGCTTTGCCCAGCTGGCAGCTAACGTTTTCCATATTCCCTACAACTTCCGCAATCCCGAAGCTACAGCTTTGGAAGGCATTGCTGCAATGGAAAGCTTCTTCCGTCATATCGGTATGCCTACCAGCATTCACGAGCTTATCGGCAAGGACCTTACAGAAGAGGAAATCAAAGAGCTGGCATATAAATGCAGCTTTATGAATACGCGCACCATCGGCCAATTTAAGGTACTAACTATCGAAGATATGGAAAATATCTACCGCGCGGCAAAATAACCTGCGGTTAACGCAAAAAAGCTTCCCCTTGCGGGAAGCTTTTTATACTTTAAGTGCCAGAAATGCAAAAACTCCGTAACCAAAGGGTTACGGAGTAATTTTTATGAAGATTACATTGCTGCTTCTTCAACAGGATATACACTGATTTGGCGTTTGTCGCGGCCTTTGCGTTCAAATTTAACGCGACCTTCAACCTTAGCATAAATAGTGTAGTCCTTGCCCATGCCAACATTGTTGCCCGGATGGAATTTAGTACCACGTTGACGAACGATGATGCTGCCAGCGGTTACCAGCTGAGTGTCATGAGCTTTGGTACCCAGACGTTGTGCGTTAGAGTCACGACCGTTGTGGGAGCTACCAGTACCTTTTTTATGTGCATGTAATTGCAGAATAATTTCAAACATTACTTTCACCTCCTATGTTCTTGAATGCGAACATATTGCGGACACTGACGCGCTATTGATTCCACTCCATAAATCATGGTTTGCAATATAGCCTCTGTCAGGTCGGTAGGAGCACTGTTCAATGCTACCTCGAAGATTCCGTCCTCCTGATTAACGACATAGGACGGATTGAGTTTCAAATGTTTTTCCAAGCCAAGCAAGGGAGCCTGTGTCAGAGCGGAAACAGCGCTGCAGACAATGTCTGAGCCTTCCTCACTGTAGCCAGCATGACCACTGACCTTATAGCCGGTAATCATACCCTGCCTGTTCCTGAATAAATCAACACTTACCATAAAAATTATGCGTTAATAGCGGTGATTTCAACAGTAGTGAACGGTTGACGATGACCTTGACGTTTACGGTAGTTGGATTTAGCTTTGTATTTGAAAACGAAAATCTTGTCTGCTTTGCCGTGTTCTACAACTTTAGCAACAACTTTTGCACCTTCAACTACGGGCTTGCCAATCTTAACATCAGCATCATTTACAACGGTCAGAACTTCTTCAAAAACTACTTCAGCGCCAACTTCTGCGTTCAGTTTTTCAACTTGCAGAGTTTCGCCTTCGCTTACGCGGTATTGTTTGCCACCGGTTTTGATAATTGCGTACATCTATTGCACCTCCCTTAATGATAGACTCGCCAAATACGGTACCCTGACGCCAGGGATTTTCAGAACCTCTCTGCGCGGTTGGGGACGGACCAAATCAGTCCATACTGGAATATTTTACCTTAATGTCTGCTATTTGTCAACACCGCTGTTGTCTAAAATCATAAAACTTTCTACATGCAGGGAAGCATCTGCCTCAACCTTCAGGGTGCAGGCCAATTCTCTTTCCCAGGCACGCAAATCCTTGCTTACAAGCCACTCTGCCAGCCAGGGATTAGCGGTAATCAAAAGATTTTTCGAACTGCTGCGACGCTTCAGCAAAGTACGCAGACGACGCTTGATTTCCAAAGAAAGATTTTCTCTGCTCTGCACACGCCCGCTACCGTTGCATACCGGGCAGGGAGTGTATAATACGCTTGATAAATTCTGACGCGATTTTTTTCTGGTAATCTCCACCAAATTCAGTACCGTAATATCTTGCACCTTGGGATGCATTTTATCACCCTTCAGCGCCTGCTGCAGAGAGTTTATAATCTCTCTTTTGTGATTATCGGTATGCATGTCAATAAAGTCTACTACTATAATGCCGCCTATATCACGCAAACGCAGCTGACGCGCAATCTCCAGCGCCGCTTCGCGGTTAATCTGCATAATCGTTTCTTCCAGATTTTCGCGTCCGCTGAACTTGCCGCTGTTAACATCAATAACAGTCATCGCCTCAGTGTGGTCGATAACAAGGTAACCACCGCTAGGCAGCGTCACCTGTCTGTCACTGATGCCGGCAACTGCTTCGCCCTGCTTATGATATTCAAAGATATCCTCCAGACCCTGATACAGCGTTACCCTGATATCCTGTGCCTGCGGCATCTCGGCCAGCAGCTCTTCCACTCGCTTATAAATCGGCAGATTATCAATCACGATTTCCGTCAGCTCCGGACGCAGATAGTCGCGTACAATACGAATCGGCAAATCAAGCTCACGCCTCAGCAGACAGGGAGCCTTCGCTACACGCTCACGTGCCGCCAACACCTTCCAGTCAGCCGCCAGCTCCTGCACGTCACGCTCCAGAAGCTCACGCGCAACACTGGTCGCCGCCGTGCGCACCACAATTCCCATGCCGGCAGGACGCACACCCTCGCAAATCATGTTCAGGCGCTCGCGCTCCTCCTTATCGGTAATCTTACGCGAAATACCCACATAATCCGCCTGTGGCAGCAACACCACATAACGTCCGGGCAAGGTAATTTCGCGGGTAGCAGTAGGTCCTTTAGTACCGCGTGCATCCTTTGATATCTGCACTATCAGGCTTTGGCCTTCTGTAACATTCTTTTTATTGCCCAGATACAGAAATGCATTTTGCTCCAGGCCGATATCAACAAAGGCAGCCTGAATGCCACGGACTACATTGCAGACCTTACCTTTAAATATGCTGCCTACAAGATGCTGCTCTTCCTTGCGCTCTACCAGATATTCCATCAATATTCCGTTTTCAAGCAACCCCATACGGGTTTCGTCTTCGTTGGCGCTTATAATTATTTTAGCTATCATCGCTACTCTCCGCTCTTAAATAATCATGATATTATATTGTAGCATAAATTGCGCCTGCTGGCAAAAGCAACGGCATTTCTGTATGTTAAAAAGCCGTTAAAGCGCATATAAGCAAAAGCTCTTAGAAAAACACCTCATTCTTGTTTCTGACATCTTTGAATGCAGCAAGCATGTTATCTGTTTTTTGCTGCAATGGTAGCGGAAGAATTCTTGCCTGCTTCGGACATGCATGAATACATGCCATGCAAAGAATGCATTTTGCTGCATCCGTAGCCATCTTGCCATCCTCATTTGCTATAGCATCTGTCGGACAGATTTTAGCGCACGCTCCGCACGCTGTGCAGGATGGCAGCGAAAGCGGCGCTGCCGCCACCTTCATCTCCGACTTATACGGGCGATTGCCTGGTACATGAATATTTTCTGCGGACGTACTGTTCTTCACTGCTTCGGCAAATTTACGGATTTCTTTTATATCCTCTGCATCCGGTCTGCCGGCGCCAACCTCCGGCACAATAGAATGCTGCGCCACAAAGGCAGCAGATGCTATTACCGTAAAACCGCCTTGAATCAGAATGTCATTCATCTCCAGCAAAGCATCTTCATAGGCCCTGTTACCATAAACAGCGATAGTTACAGCCTGCTTTCCCTCACCGGCAAGCTTTTTTATTTTTTCACGCACGACAGAAGGAATTCGTCCGGCAAATACAGGTGCTGCAACAATAATCAGCTCACCCTGCGGTTGCTTCGTCGGCGTTTGCTTATCTCCCAAATCATGCCATTCTGCATCTTTGCCTACGGCAGCGGCAAAAATATCGCTTACCTTTTTTGTTCCTCCCGTGGGACTGAAATAATAAACCTCCATTTTATCTGACATTTTTCGTCCTCCTCGTATAATATAGTTATAGCTTAGGTTGTTTTTAATAAAAATTTAAGCTATAT
>OIFE01000062.1_pt1 | contig 126229 bp, 103 predicted proteins | sample 1581921 | NCBI WGS metagenome assembly OIFE01 (sample SAMN04414075, study PRJEB24778) | human gut metagenome | material: faecal | host: Homo sapiens | reverse complement strand
GGATAAGTTCAACTGTCATTTCTACGTTATCACCAGGCATGCACATTTCTGTACCAGCTGGAAGTTCGCAAACACCAGTAACATCAGTTGTTCTGAAGTAGAACTGTGGTCTGTAGTTGTTGAAGAATGGAGTATGACGTCCACCTTCGTCCTTTGTTAATACGTAAACCTGAGCTGTAAACTTGTGGTGTGGTGTGATTGAACCTGGCTTACAAAGAACCTGTCCTCTCTGGATCTCATCTCTCTGAACACCTCTAAGAAGAGCACCAATGTTATCACCTGGTTCTGCTTCATCAAGGAGCTTTCTGAACATTTCGATACCAGTTACAACAACCTTACGGATGTCTTCGTGGATACCAACGATTTCAACTTCCTCGTTAACCTTAAGAACACCTCTTTCTACTCTACCAGTAGCAACTGTACCACGACCTGTGATAGAGAAGATATCTTCGATAGGCATAAGGAATGGCTTATCTGTATCTCTCTGTGGATCTGGAACATACTCATCGATTGTGTGCATAAGTTCAAGAATCTTATCACCCCATTCGCTGTTTGGATCTTCAAGAGCCTTAAGAGCTGAACCCTGGATGATTGGTGTATCATCGCCTGGGAAATCATATTCGTTAAGAAGTTCTCTGATTTCCATATCAACTAATTCAAGAAGTTCTGGATCATCAACCATATCACACTTGTTCATGAATACTACTACGTAAGGAACGCCAACCTGACGAGCAAGAAGGATATGCTCTCTTGTCTGAGCCATAACACCATCAGTAGCAGCAACAACGAGGATAGCAGCATCCATCTGAGCAGCACCAGTGATCATGTTCTTTACATAATCGGCATGGCCCGGACAGTCAACGTGTGCGTAATGTCTCTTCTCTGTTTCATACTCAACGTGAGCTGAAGAAATTGTGATACCTCTTTCTCTTTCTTCTGGAGCCTTATCGATATTTTCGAATGCAACAGTTTCACCTGTACCAAGTCTCTCATGAAGAGTCTTTGTGATAGCAGCTGTAAGAGTTGTCTTACCGTGATCTACGTGTCCAATTGTACCAATGTTGCAATGTGGTTTTGTTCTTTCAAATTTAGCCTTTGCCATTGTTTAAAATCCTCCTAATTTAAATAGAATAATCGTCTGCAATGCAGACTTCTCATAGCTGAAATCTATTATATTATTTTTTCAAGAATATTTCAACCATATTTTATATAAAAGCATTATAAACTAATACTTTTATATGAATTAAGTGATATATTTACATATTCTAACCAGCTTAAACCAGATATAGACATAAATACATCATATATTTATTACTGCGAAATACATTATACTATATTTCGCAGTAATTAAATTATCGTTTAATTATACTAAGATAGATTATTTTGCTCTTGAAGCAATAACCTTATCCTGAACTGACTTAGGAGCCTGTTCATACTTATCGAAGAACATAGAGTAGTTACCACGACCCTGTGTCTTAGAACGAAGGTCTGTAGCATATCCGAACATCTCTGAAAGTGGAACGAATGCTTTAATCATCTTACCACCACTGATGTCTTCCATACCTTCAATACGTCCTCTACGAGCGTTGATATCACCAATAACATCACCCATGTATTCTTCTGGCATAGTAACTTCAACCTTCATAATAGGCTCAAGAAGAGCTGGAGCCGCCTTAGCCATAGCATCCTTGAATGCCATAGAACCAGCAATGTGGAATGCCATTTCTGATGAATCGACTTCATGGTAAGATCCATCATAAATATCTGCTCTAAGTCCGAGAACTGGGAATCCAGCTAAGATACCTGAGTTAGCTGCTTCTCTGATACCATCAGCAACTGAAGGAATGTATTCCTTAGGAATAGCACCACCAACTACTGAAGACTCACAGAAGAGAACTGGAGGCTCATTAATTAATACTGTATTCTTTGTCTCAACATCAAACTTATCAACGTTAGCTTCAAGTGGAGTGAAACGTACTTTACAGTGACCATACTGACCACGACCACCTGACTGCTTAGCATACTTGCTATCAACATCAACGGCCTTAGTAAAGCACTCTCTGTAAGCAACCTGAGGTGCACCTACATTAGCTTCAACCTTGAATTCACGAAGAAGTCTATCAACGATGATATCAAGGTGAAGTTCACCCATACCAGCGATGATTGTCTGACCTGTTTCCTGATCTGTATGAGCACGGAAAGTAGGATCTTCTTCAGCAAGCTTTGCTAAAGCTTCACCCATCTTACCCTGGTCATTCTTAGTCTTTGGCTCAATAGCAAGCTCGATAACTGGCTCTGGGAATTCCATAGACTCTAAGATAACTGGATGTGCTTCATCACAGATAGTATCACCTGTAACTGTAATCTTAAGACCTACTGCAGCAGCGATATCTCCTGAGTAAACCTTATCGATTTCTTTTCTCTGGTTGGCATGCATCTGAAGGATACGTCCAACTCTTTCTTTCTTATTCTTATTAGCATTAAGTACATAAGAACCTGCGTTTAATGTACCAGAGTAAACTCTGAAGAATGCTAACTTACCAACGAATGGATCTGTCATAATCTTGAATGCAAGAGCTGAGAATGGCTCTTCATCAGATGACTTTCTTACTACTTCGTTACCGTCTTCATCAACACCTGTGATATCAGGGATATCAGTAGGAGCTGGCATGTACTCGATAACTGCATCAAGAAGCTTCTGAACACCCTTGTTCTTATAAGCTGTACCGCAAAGACAAGGAATAGCTGTACCTTCAATAGTACCCTTTCTTAAAGCTGCCTTTAATTCAGGAATTGTAAGTTCTTCATCATTAAAGAACTTCTCCATAAGGTCTTCATCAAGTTCAGCACACTGCTCAACAAGCTTATCATGATATTCCTGTGCCTGATCAGCTAAATCAGCAGGAATCTCACTAACCTGGATGTCATCACCCTTATCACCGTTGAAGATATAAGCCTTCATCTCGAATAAGTCGATAATTCCCTGGAAGTCATCTTCCTTACCAATAGGAATCTGTACGAGTACTGGATTCTTACCAAGCTTTGTAATAAGCTGGTTGCATGATCCGAAGAAATCAGCGCCCATCTTATCCATCTTGTTCATGAATGCCATACGTGGTACGTTATACTTATCAGCCTGACGCCATACGTTTTCTGACTGTGGTTCAACACCGTTCTGTGCATCGAATACACCAACAGCACCATCAAGTACTCTAAGCGAACGCTCAACTTCTACTGTGAAGTCAACGTGTCCTGGAGTATCGATAATGTTAATACGATATTCTGGCTGTGTCTTATCTGGCTTACCTTCTTTTTCAGGTGTCCAGTGACATGTTGTAGCAGCTGAAGTAATTGTGATACCTCTTTCCTGCTCCTGGGCCATCCAGTCCATAGTAGCAGTACCTTCATGAGTATCACCAATCTTGTGATTAACACCAGTATAATAAAGGATACGCTCTGTTAATGTTGTTTTACCAGCATCAATATGAGCCATAATTCCGATATTTCTGGTTCTCTCCAATGGATATTCTCTTCCAGCCATGGATAAAACCTCCTATAATTATTATTAGAATCTGTAATGAGCAAAAGCCTTGTTTGCCTCTGCCATCTTGTGCATATCTTCTTTTCTCTTAACTGATGCACCTGTGTTATTAGCTGCATCAAGAATCTCGTTAGCGAGTCTTTCTTCCATAGTCTTCTCGCCTCTTGCTCTTGAGAATGCTGTCATCCAACGAAGAGCTAAAGCCTGTCTTCTATCTGGCTTAACTTCGATAGGTACCTGGTATGTTGCACCACCGATACGTCTTGCCTTTACTTCGAGAACTGGCATGATATTGTTCATAGCCTCTTCGAATACTTCTAAAGCAGGTCTTTCAGTCTTTGCTGCGACTCTGTCAAATGCTCCATATACAATCTTCTGAGCTACTCCTCTCTTACCATCAAGCATAATGTTGTTGATAAGCTTAGTAACCACCTTGTTATTGTAAATAGGATCTGCTAATACATCTCTTTTCTGAGTATGTCCTTTACGTGGCACGGTTCTTCCCTCCTTAACATTGTATTGTCGTTATCATTTCGCACTAATGAACGCCTAACAGCCTCATCAGCCCTCAACTAACGACGTTTCATTAATTCATAGGTACTCACAAATTAAATTGTGTTCGGGCCGTATATCTTAAACCTGCAACCTTCGGATTAATCTAACTCCGGCACTTTTAATTTAATTGTTCGTAAATTATTGTATGCAATAATCTGCAAATATTCTGATTCACCTTGTAAATCAATCACAGACTTATGATGCTTAATTCTTTATGAATTATTTAGCATCCTTAGGTCTCTTAGCACCGTACTTAGAACGTGCCTGTCTTCTCTTTGCTACACCTGCTGTATCAAGTGTACCTCTGATGATATGATATCTTGTACCTGGTAAATCCTTAACTCTACCACCTCTGATAAGAACAACGCTATGTTCCTGAAGATTGTGGCCTTCACCTGGAATATATGAAGTAACTTCGATTCCATTAGAAAGACGTACTCTGGCGATCTTTCTAAGAGCTGAGTTAGGCTTCTTAGGTGTTGCTGTCTTAACAGCTGTACAAACACCTCTCTTCTGTGGTGCAGATACATCTGTAGCCTTCTTCTGAAGTGAGTTATATCCCTTCTGAAGAGCTGGAGATGTAGACTTCTTAACTGTTGACTTTCTTCCCTGTCTTACTAACTGGTTAAATGTTGGCATTCCTTTTTCACCTCCCGGAATTAGAATAATGAATGGTTGCACTTAGTATAATAACTAAGAAATAAGTGTGAGCCAGCTTTATAAGCTGCCCAATCTATATTTACGTGCATAAAAAAGAGCTTGCTTTTTCGCACGCTTAATTAGTATATATTTTAATTTAAAATTCGTCAAGTATTTTACCAAAAAAAGAAAGCAAAAAATTTTGCTTAAAAATATATTAGTGATTTTAAAAAAGCAGGAGACTCTTCATCTCCTGCTTTCTGTTATATTTATGATGTAAAGCCTTTATCTGAATGATTACTCTTCTGTAACCTCATCTTCAGCTTCCTGTATATCAGCATCCTCAGTAAAATCAAGAGTTTCCTCTCCATCCTCTGTGAAGCTTAATATCTCATCTTCTTCAAGTTCATCATAAGCTGCAGCTGTATCAAGCTCTACGTTCTGATATCTCTTCATACCAGTACCAGCTGGAATAAGCTTACCTATGATAACATTTTCCTTAAGACCAATAAGTGGATCAATCTTTCCGTTAATAGCTGCATCTGTAAGAACCTTTGTAGTTTCCTGGAATGAAGCTGCTGACATGAATGATGTTGAAGCAAGTGAAGCCTTTGTTATACCAAGGATAATAGGAGTTCCTGTAGCCTTCATCTTACCCTCTTCCTCAAGCTTTTCATTAACCTCTGTGAATTCAAGAGTATCAACCTGTGAACCAGGTAAGAAATCTGAATCTCCAGCAGAATCAATAACTATCTTCTTAAGCATCTGTCTAACAATAAGCTCGATATGCTTATCATTGATATCAACACCCTGGATACGGTAAACCTTCTGAACCTCACGAAGCATGTAATCCTGAACAGCTCTTACACCAAGAATTCTTACGATATCATGTGGATTCTCAGAACCTTCTGTGATTTCCTCACCAGTTGCAACAACCTGTCCTTCCTGAACCTTAACACGTGTATCTCTTGATACAGGGTAAGACTTTGAATTACCTTCGTCATCTGTAATAACGATATCTGTCTTCTTATCTGTCTTAGCAAAGCTTACTGTTCCACCAAACTCAGCAAGAACCGCAAGACTCTTTGGCTTTCTTGCCTCGAAAAGTTCTTCTACTCTAGGAAGACCCTGTGTAATGTTATCACCAGCAACACCACCAGTATGGAATGTTCTCATAGTAAGCTGTGTACCAGGTTCACCGATAGACTGGGCAGCGATGATACCAACTGCTTCACCAATCTGTACTGTCTGACCTGTTGCAAGGTTAGAACCATAACATTTAGCACAAACACCGATATGTGAACGGCATGTAAGGATTGTTCTTATCTTAACCTGGTTTACACCAGTCTTAATAATAGCTTCTGCTCTCTTAGGAGTTACAAGGTGGTTAGCTGCAACAACTATCTCGCCTGTAGCTGGATCCTTGATATCTTCTGCAAGATATCTTCCTGTAATACGCTCCTGTAATGGCTCAAGAATATCTTCTTTTGCATCACTTGAGTTAGTAGCTCTGTCATTGACAAATGAATATACATACATACCAGGTATAACTTTACCAACGCTGCAATCTGTCTCTCTGACAATAAGATCCTGTGAAACATCAACAAGTCGTCTTGTAAGATAACCTGAATCGGCTGTTCTAAGCGCTGTATCTGAAAGACCCTTACGGGCACCATGGGCTGAAATGAAGTACTCCAATACATCCAGACCTTCACGGAAGTTAGACTTGATTGGAAGTTCAATAGTGTGACCTGATGTATCTGCCATAAGACCACGCATACCTGCAAGCTGCTTAATCTGCTGGTTAGAACCACGGGCACCTGAATCGGCCATCATGAAGATGTTATTGTACTTATCAAGACCATCAAGAAGTGCCTTAAGCAATGTCTTATCTGTTTCCTGCCATACTCTGATTACATTCTTATATCTTTCTTCATCAGTTGAACGACCTCTGTTGTAGTTCATGTTGATTCTTTCAACCTTCTGTTCAGCATCAGCAATAAGCTGTTTCTTAACAGGTGGCACTGTCATCTCTGATATAGAAACTGTCATGGCAGCTCTTGTTGAGTACTTATAACCCATTGCCTTTATATCATCAAGAACTTCAGCAGTTGTTGTTGTACCATGAGTATTAATAACGTGCTGTAAGATATCCTTTAACTGTTTCTTACCTACATGGAAGTCAACCTCAAGCTTTAAGAAGTTTTCTTCCTTGCTTCTATCTACATATCCAAGATCCTGAGGAAGAATTTCATTGAATATGAAACGTCCAAGTGTAGACTCAACTATACCTGATACTTCTTCTCCTGATGCATTTGTCTTAGACACTCTAACCTTAATCTTTGAATGAAGAGTAATAATAGCATTCTCATAAGCAAGAAGCGCTTCATTAACACTCTTAAATATCTTACCTTCACCCTTAACACCAGGTCTTTCCTGTGTAAGATAGTAGATACCAAGAACCATATCCTGTGAAGGAACAGCAACCGGACCACCATCTGAAGGCTTAAGTAAGTTGTTAGGTGAAAGAAGCATGAATCTACACTCAGCCTGTGCTTCTACAGACAATGGAAGATGCACGGCCATCTGGTCACCATCGAAATCGGCATTGAATGCTGTACAAACAAGTGGATGAAGCTTAATAGCCTTACCTTCTACAAGGATAGGCTCAAATGCCTGGATACCAAGTCTGTGAAGTGTAGGAGCTCGGTTAAGCATAACTGGATGCTCTTTGATAACATCTTCAAGCACATCCCATACTTCTGTTTCAAGATGTTCAACACTCTTCTTAGCTTTCTTAATATTCTCAGCAAGACCACGTCTTACTAACTCTCTCATAACGAATGGTTTGAATAACTCAATAGCCATTTCCTTAGGAAGACCACACTGATATATCTTAAGCTCTGGTCCTACTACGATAACAGAACGTCCTGAATAGTCAACTCGCTTACCAAGAAGATTCTGTCTGAAACGTCCCTGCTTACCCTTTAATAAGTCTGATAAAGACTTAAGAGCCCTGTTACCAGGTCCTGTTACAGGACGACCGTTTCTACGGCCATTATCTATAAGTGCATCAACAGCTTCCTGAAGCATTCTCTTTTCGTTACGGACAATGATTTCAGGAGCGCCAAGTTCCATAAGTCTTGCAAGACGGTTATTTCTGTTTATGATTCTTCTATAAAGATCATTAAGATCTGATGTTGCGAATCTACCACCCTCTAACTGTACCATTGGTCTTAAGTCTGGAGGAATAACTGGAATTTCAGTAAGGATCATCCACTCTGGCTTAGTACCAGCAGCGATAAATGCATCCATAACTTCGATTCTCTTAATAAGCCTTGCAGCCTTCTGTGAAGTAGTAGTAGCAAGCTCTTCCTTAAGCTTTGCCACTTCTTCTTCAAGGTTAACACTTCTAAGAAGCTCTAAAATAGCCTCAGCACCCATTCCAACTCTGAAAGTGTTACCATACTGGTCATAAAGATCTCTATACTCTGTTTCAGTAAGAATCTTCTTGAATGGAATATCTGTTTCACCTGGATCGATCACGATATAAGAAGCAAAGTAAAGAACCTTTTCAAGATTCTTAGGTCCTATATCAAGGATAAGGTCCATACGGCTAGGGATTCCCTTAAAATACCAGATATGTGAAACTGGAGCAGCAAGGTGAATATGTCCCATACGATCTCTACGGACACTTGCCTTAGTAACCTCAACACCACACTTATCACATATGATGCCTTTATCCTTAATCTTCTTATACTTACCGCAATGACACTCCCAGTCTTTGCTAGGTCCGAATATTCTTTCACAGAACAGACCATCTCTTTCTGGCTTTAAAGTTCTGTAGTTAATAGTCTCAGGCTTAGTTACCTCGCCATGAGACCACTCTAAAATACTCTCAGGAGAAGCAAGCTTTATCTGAATTTTATCAAATTTCATTGATTTATTTGACTTAATCTCTTCTGCCATTATAGTGCTCCCTTCTATTATTCTTCTCTATTTCCGTCACCGTAATCATCAAAATCATCATCAAAGCCGTCAAGATCGAAATCGTCATCATCATCTGATCCGAGTTCTTCCATAGTAGCTTCACCATCATCCCCCTGCTTTTCTGCATGGTAACCGGCATTCTTTAATTCATTTTCCTCATCACGGCTGTTTCTCTTATAACCACCATCATCAAGAACCTTCTTGAAGTCTGTAACCTCATATTCTGAACTTTCAAGAAGCTGGACTTCGTTGTTATCCTGATCAAGAACTCTTACATCAAGTGCAAGAGACTGAAGTTCCTTAAGAAGAACCTTGAATGATTCAGGAATACCTGGTTCAGGGATATTCTCGCCTTTAATAATAGCTTCATATGTCTTAACACGTCCAACAACATCATCAGACTTAACTGTAAGGATTTCCTGAAGTGTATATGATGCACCATACGCCTCAAGAGCCCAAACTTCCATCTCACCGAATCTCTGTCCACCGAACTGTGCTTTACCACCAAGTGGCTGCTGTGTTACAAGTGAGTAAGGACCAGTTGAACGTGCATGGATCTTATCATCAACAAGGTGATGGAGCTTTAAGTAGTGCATGAATCCAATAGTAACTGGACTATCAAAGTACTCACCAGTTCTACCATCACGAAGTCTTACCTTACCATCTCTTCCGATAGGAACACCCTTCCACTCTGCTCTGTGAGCTCTGTTATCTGAAAGGAACTCAAATACATCATCTCTTAAAAGATCCTTATATTCAGCTGTAAATGTAGTCATATCTGCTGGATACTCTCCACCTGCAGCCTCTGCTTCAGCCTTTTCCTTTGCAAGCTCATCATCATCAAAAGGATGGTTAGCATAAGAATTAGCCATATCAAGTGTATCCATAATATCATTTTCGTTAGCACCATCAAAGATAGGTGTTGCTACGTTAAAGCCTAATACCTTTGCCGCAAGACTTAAATGAATCTCAAGGACCTGTCCGATATTCATACGTGAAGGCACACCCAGTGGGTTAAGTACTATATCAAGTGGACGTCCGTTTGGAAGGAATGGCATATCTTCTACTGGAAGTACTCTTGAAACGACACCCTTGTTACCATGACGTCCGGCCATCTTATCACCAACAGAAATCTTTCTCTTCTGTGCAATGTAGATACGGACATTCTTGTTAACACCAGGAGCTAATTCATCTCCATTCTCTCTTGTAAATACCTTAACGCCTACTACGATACCATAAGCACCATGAGGAACCTTAAGTGAAGTATCTCTTACCTCTCTTGCTTTCTCACCGAAGATAGCTCTAAGAAGTCTTTCTTCAGCTGTAAGCTCTGTTTCTCCCTTTGGAGTAACCTTACCAACAAGGATATCACCGGCTCTTACCTCGGCACCTATACGGATAATACCATCTTCATCAAGATTCTTGACAGCATCAGAACCTGTTGAAGGAAGATCTCTTGTGATTTCTTCTGGTCCTAACTTAGTATCTCTTGCTTCTGTATCATATTCTTCTATATGGATAGATGTATATACATCATCTCTTACTAATCTTTCACTAAGAAGAACAGCATCCTCGTAGTTGTAACCTTCCCATGTCATGAAACCAATAAGAGGGTTCTTACCAAGTGCTATTTCTCCGTTAGATGTTGATGGACCATCAGCGATAACATCTCCTGCCTTAACCTCATCACCCTTGAATACAATAGGTCTCTGGTTATAGCAGTTACTCTGGTTACTTCTTGAGAACTTAGTAAGCTTGTACTCATGAACCTTACCGCTTGTCTCTCTTACAAGAATCCTGTTAGATTCAGAAGAAAGAACAACACCATCTTCTTCTGCAACAACACACACCCCTGAGTCGCATGCTGTCTTGTTTTCAATACCTGTACCTATTACTGGAGCCTCTGTCATAAGAAGAGGTACTGCCTGACGCTGCATGTTAGAACCCATCAGGGCACGTGTACAGTCATCATTCTGAAGGAAAGGTATCATAGATGTAGCTACTGAGAATACCATCTTAGGAGATACATCCATAAGATCAATCATGCTCTTATCAAACTCAGATGTTTCTTCTCTGTAACGTCCAGATACTGAATTCTTAACGAAATATCCATTTTCATCAATCTCAGCATTAGCCTGTGCTACATGGTAATCATCTTCCTCATCAGCTGTAAAGTAACGTACATCATCAGTTACTCTTGGATTCTTAGGGTCTGACTTATCTATTATACGATAAGGAGCTTCTACGAAACCATATTCATTGATTCTTGCATATGATGCAAGAGAGTTGATAAGTCCGATGTTAGGACCTTCTGGTGTCTCGATAGGACACATTCTTCCATAATGTGTATAATGTACATCTCGAACCTCGAAACCTGCTCGATCTCTTGAAAGACCACCAGGACCAAGTGCTGAAAGACGTCTCTTATGTGTAATCTCAGATAATGGATTGTTCTGATCCATGAACTGAGAAAGCTGCGAACTACCAAAGAACTCCTTGATAGCTGCTGTTACAGGCTTGATATTTATAAGTGACTGTGGAGATATACCACTTAAATCCTGAGTTGACATTCTTTCACGTACAACTCTTTCCATTCTTGAAATACCGATTCTGAACTGATTCTGTAAAAGTTCACCTACGGCTCTTATACGTCTGTTACCAAGGTGATCGATATCATCCTTAGTTCCAATACCATATTCAAGATGCATATTGTAGTTGATAGATGCAAGTATATCTTCAACTGTAATATGCTTTGGAATAAGATCTGCCACATTCTTTTCTATAGCATCCCTGATATCCTCAGGTGATTCATTATCTGCTAATATCTGTGAAAGAACTGGATAATAAACATACTCGTTAACACCAAGTTCCTTAGCTTCTTCCTCTGTGATATCTACCCATTTAGTAATATCTACTGCAAGGTTAGATAATATCTTAACTACTCTTTCACGTACTGAACCATCAGCTGCCTTTAACTCTGCCTTTAAGAACACAGCAGGTACAGCAGCATTCTGGATCTGTTCTGCAGTTTCTCTTGTAAGCTTATCGCCTGCATTAGCGATAATCTCACCGTTGCCATCAACTACATCTTCTGCAAGAACATGTCCAGCAATCCTGTTTCTGAAAGAAAGCTTCTTATTAAACTTATAACGGCCTACTCTTGCAAGGTCATATCTTCTAGGATCAAAGAACATGCCTGAGATAAGTGCTTCAGCACTATCTACTGACAAAGGTTCCCCTGGTCTTAACTTCTTATAAAGTTCAAGCACACCTTCCTGATAGTTAGTAGAAGTATCCTTCTCCATAGTTGCAAGAAGCTTAGGCTCCTCACCAAATATGTCAATAATCTCTGCATTAGTTCCAAAACCAAGTGCTCTTATAAGAACTGTTATAGGAACCTTCTTGTTACGGTCAACCTTAACATAGAACACATCGTTAGCATCTGTTTCATACTCTAACCATGCACCTCTGTTAGGAATAACAGTAGAACTATACAGGAATATCTTTCCATACTTATCTTTCTGTATATCATAGTAAATACCAGGTGAACGTACCAGCTGGCTGACTATAACTCGTTCTGCACCGTTAATTACAAATGTACCGGTCTTAGTCATCAAAGGAAGGTCACCCATGAAGATTTCATGCTCGCTGATATCTTCATTCTCTTTGTTATGAAGTCTTACACGTACCTTGAGTGGAGCTGCATATGTAGCATCTCTTTCCTTACACTCTTCTATAGAGTACTTTCTCTCCTCTTCGCATAATGCAAAATCAACGAATTCAAGACTGAGCCTTCCGTTGTAATCTGCAATTGGAGAGATGTCGTTAAAGACCTCTTTTAAGCCTTCATTTAAAAACCACTGGTAAGAATCTTTTTGCACCTCAATAAGGTTAGGCATCTCAAGAACTTCCTTCTGTCTTGAGAAACTCATACGCATCGCTTTGCCTGACTTTACTGGACGTATTCTGTTTTTCTCCATTGACGTTTCACCCCTTAGTTTTCTTTACATTAATTTATTACATTATAGATATGTGTACAAAAACTATGCACACCATACCATAATAGTGCATTATCCATAATAGCAAAAAAAGTCCCAGCTGTCAATAAAACAACTGGAACTTTTTCACATTTATTATAATATACCAAATATAACTCAAAAAATCAAGTGTTTTTTCATCATATTGCCATATTAAAGTTGTAATCCTCTGGTTTTAAATTACTTAAGAGTAACCTTAGCACCTTCAGCTTCAAGCTTCTTCTGGATTTCTTCAGCTTCTTCCTTAGAAGCAGCTTCCTTAATAACCTTAGGAGCGCCATCAACAACTTCCTTAGCTTCCTTTAAGCCAAGACCTGTGATTTCACGAACAGCCTTGATAACCTTAACCTTGTTAGCACCAGCTTCTGTAAGCTCAACGTCGAACTCTGTCTTTTCTTCAGCTGCAGCACCTGCACCTGCACCTGCTGCTACAACAACACCTGCTGCTGCAGAAACACCAAATTCTTCTTCACATGCTTTAACTAAATCGTTTAATTCTAATACTGATAAACCCTTAATAACTTCGATAATTTCCTGTGTAGTCATTATTATAATCTCCTTTTTATAGTCTTTAATTAAGTTTCGTAGTCTGTCTGATAGGTTTCAGGCAGCCTCGTCGATAATCGTTTTATGCTGCGATATTATGCAACCTCTTCGTTCTTCTCAGCGATCTGCTTAATAACGCGGGCAAAGTTTGTAATAGGTGACTGGATGCTTCCAAGGAACTTAGCAAGAAGTTCATCTCTTGAAGGAATGCTTGCGATAGCTGCGATTCCTGTAGCATCATAGTAAGTACCTTCAACAACACCACACTTAAGTTCAAGTGCTTCTGCTGTCTTAGCAAAGTTAGCTAAAACTCTTGCTGGAGCTGTAGCATCATCCTTGCAGATTGCAATAGCGTTAGGTCCTTCAAGAGCCTCTGTCATTGGTTCGAACTCTGTACCTGCGATTGCTCTCTTTACTAAAGTATTCTTATAAACCTTGTAAACAACACCAGCTTCTCTTAACTGCTTACGAAGCTGTGTATCCTGCTCAACAGTTAAGCCACGGTAGTCAACTACCACAACGCCCTGAGCGCCTTCTAAGCTTGCTTTGATTTCGTCTACAATAGGCTGCTTAAGTTCTACTTTTGCCATGAATATTTACCTCCTGTTAGATTAGTATCTGTTTCCAGATAATATTCTGCCCAGACGTACAATGTATCAGGCTATCAAAAAAGCCCTCCTGCCGCTATGACAGAAGGACTGAATAAACTGATAAATATATTCTAAAGTCTGTATCATCAGTCTGTACTTTCGGACTGACACACTTTAAAATACAAGTCTGTCCTCGGTAGGCGTATTACCTTTAACCCTTTCGGGACCTGCTGTCTTAGGCAAAATGTGAAATATAGCTTTCACTTTGTATGCGAATAACCACACACAGCTGATAGTATACTATCATAATATATAGGTTGTCAACCATTTTTACAAAATATGTTTTAATAATATTGCAAAATCAATCTTTCGCATCAATATTCCTTGTTAACTACAAGAAACAACATATTAGCCAACATACTTAGCTGTGCTAACCTTAACACCAGGTCCCATAGTAGCTGTAAGAACAACACTCTTTAAATACTGACCCTTAAGTGAAGATGGCTTAGCCTTAACGATTGCATCCATAATAGCCTGGAAGTTGTCTGATAACTGCTCCTCTGTGAATGAAGCCTTACCAATTGGCACGTGAATGATATTAGTCTTATCAAGTCTGTATTCGATCTTACCAGCCTTAATATCATTAACAGCTTTTGTTACGTCCATAGTAACTGTACCAGCCTTAGGGTTTGGCATTAAGCCCTTAGGTCCGAGTACACGTCCGAGACGACCAACAACGCCCATCATATCAGGTGTAGCAACAACTACATCAAAATCAAACCAGTTGTCATTCTGGATCTTAGGAATAAGTTCCTCGCCACCAACGAAATCTGCACCAGCTGCTTCAGCTTCATCAGCCTTAGCGCCCTTAGCAAATACTAAAACCTTAACAGTCTTACCTGTTCCGTGTGGAAGAACAACAGCTCCTCTGATCTGCTGCTCAGCGTGACGTCCATCACAACCTGTTCTGATATGAGCTTCGATAGTCTCATCGAACTTTGCAACTGCACTCTTCTTTACTAAAGAAACTGCGTCAGCTGCTTCATATAATGTCTGGCGGTCAATATTCTTGGCTGCCTCTACGTATTTCTTTCCTCTTTTCATTATAAACCTCCTAGTGGTGTTATCGGAAGGATTCTATCTTTCCTCCCACATATTGAACAATCCCGGAAAAATTATAGGATTAATCTGTCCGCATGTTCTTCTATGAAATCTCTAATAATCAATTGAAAGTAATTAATCATTAATAATCAATTACAGTAGTTACAGATACATATAGAATTAGTCTTCTACAACGATACCCATACTCTTAGCAGTACCTTCGATCATAGATGTAGCTGCTTCGATAGTAGCTGCATTAAGATCTGGCATCTTAAGTTCAGCGATCTTCTGAACTTCAGCTCTCTTGATTGTAGCAACCTTAGTCTTGTTAGGAACACCTGAACCTGACTTAATGTTGCAAGCCTTCTTAAGAAGAACTGCAGCAGGTGGAGTCTTTGTGATGAAGCTGAAGCTTCTATCAGCATAAACTGTAATAACTACAGGGATGATTAAGTCACCCTGATCTGCTGTCTTTGCATTAAACTGCTTTGTAAATTCTACAATGTTAACACCGTGCTGACCAAGTGCTGGACCAACTGGTGGAGCTGGTGTAGCCTTGCCGGCAGGAATCTGTAATTTAATATAACCTGTTACTTTCTTTGCCATTGTGGCACCTCCTAATTATAAATGTGGTTTATGGCGGCTATTAAGCCTCCCACAGGCAGTCAAAACAACTGATGACAGGCCTTTATATGCAGCCTGTACAGCTTTTGATCACCTTGATTACAGTACCTTCACGTCTGTGAAGTCAACTTCGACCGGTGTTTCACGACCGAACATTTCAACATTAATAGTGACACACTGTTTGCCCTCATTAATGCTTGTGATCTGACCAACTGTATTCTCCCAGGCACCTGAAAGAATCTGAATCTGATCACCCACTTTACCAGCGAACTCAACCACTGGCTTAGATTCTTCAACTGAACCATTCTCATCATCGATTCCGAATGATTTAACTTCAGCTGGAGATAATGGCACTGGCTTAGATCCAGGACCAACAAACCCCGTTACACCTCTGGTATTTCTGACAACATACCAGCTGTCATCATTCATAACCATCTTAACAAATACATAGCCAGGGAATATCTTTCTCTCAACTGTCTTTGGCTTGCCGTTGTTTACTTCAACTACTGTTTCAACCGGCACAAGCACATCAAAGATCTGATCCTGAAGATTTCTGTTCTCAACTGTCTTTAAGATATTAACTCTTACATTATTCTCATAGCCAGAATACGTATGAGCCACATACCATTTTGCTTCGTCCATCTGATCACCTTTTCCTTACTTTACAATGAATTCAATTCCAAAGCGAACAATCAAGTCCACAACTGAAATAATTACACCTAATAATACGGATACAACCAATACAGCGATGGTTTCCTTTGTAAGTGACTTCTGGTCTGGCCAAATGATCTTAGAGAACTCTGCCTTAAGTCCCTTGAACCAGCTCTTTTTCTGTTTCTTTGTCTTAACAGCTTCACTCATCTTAATACCTCACTGATACTAATTACTTTGTTTCCTTGTGTAATGTGTGTGACTTACAGAACTTGCAATACTTCTTAGTTTCCATTCTGTCTGGATGGGCTTTCTTTTCCTTAGTCATGTTGTAATTGCGCTGTTTACACTCTGTACATGCCAATGTTATCTTTACTCGCACAACTTCCACCTCCAATTATTTATTTTGCAGGTGTTATTAACACCAATTGGTTTTTTCTTATATCCTGTACCGTTGGGTCAGTTCAGGGCATAAAAAAAAGACCGCTTCCATAGCCAGCCTAATATATCACATTATTTATCAATCCGTCAACCCATTTGTTATTAATTTTATAACTTTTATTTCTTTTATTATATTTATCTACATTGTATTTGTTTGCATTATATTAAAATTATGTTTTCATTGTTATATTCATTCATACTTATATTGTAACAATCATAGTGATGTCAATGCCTTATAAATCAAAAATTTCATCTACAAAATTTTCTTATCAAAATATTACTATAAAATGATTGCAAAATCAACATTATGCTTATAAAATAAGAATATGGCAACATTGTGCATTATTATAAACAATGTTATGATGTGTGTGTTAAAAGCAAGTTTACCACCCAGCAATGTATCAATGTATCTGGTCGATATTTTTTATGGAAATGGATTTCCTGATAATTATATATTTGTTATACGTACCGATACATATTAATATAGCACTGTTTCTATTTAATATATTTAATAATTATTTACATTAATAATTATTTATATAACTATAATCTTTTTTAACAGTGCTGCCCACTACAGATATAATACAGATTGATTATACAGACAAGGAGGTGACTGTTATGATCAGTAGTGTATATAGCTACTACCTGTCCCAGTACGGACACAAGATGAATTCCAAGTATGATACCCATACAAGATCCCAGCTTAAAAACACATACAGCAAGGTTGTAAAGATTAACAGCCAGACCCCTGTATACAAGCTTGACTTATCGAGCGCTGCCCAGAAATATGCAATAGACCTTAAGGAAAACGCACGTGCTCTTGAGAATATAACCCAGGACTTATCAGACAGTTCAAACGGTGAGATGACGTTTAAAAAATCTGCTGTGTCAAGCAATTCTGATGCTGTATCAGCACAGTACATCGGAGATTCGAGCCTTGCCTCAGATGATGAATCATTTGACATAAATGTAAAGCAGCTTGCAGCATCCCAGATTAATACCGGCAACTATCTGCATCCTCGCTCCAGACTTGTAAAAGCAGGTGATTATTCCTTTGATCTGTCTATTAATAATGTAACTTATGAATTTCAGTTCAGTGTGGAGAGCAGTGAAACCTTAAACAACATACAGAATAAGCTTGCAAGGCTTATAAACAGATCAAACATCGGACTTACTGCAACTATCAAGGAAGACAGTCTTGGCAACACAGCCATAAACATAGAGTCCGAAGCAACCGGAATCAGCGGTTCCTCACCTGTTATATTCAAGATTGAACCAAGCCAGAACAGCGATAAGACTGATGTATCTGCCAACGCTGCATTGATAAGCACTCTTGGACTTGACCGTGTTGCACAATATCCTTCAAACGCAATATTTAACATAAACGATGAAGAACGTTCTTCCATGAATAACCTTGTAACAGTCAACAAGTCATATGCACTTGAACTTTCAGAGGTTACAGATAATCCAGTAACTATCAGCCTCAAAGCTGATGCTGACTCAATAGCAGAAAGTATTAATGAACTGGTATCAGGATATAACAATCTTATATCTGCTGCCAACGACAAAGCCAACAATCAGTTCCAGGGTACAGAACGCCTTCACAAAGAAATAACTGCTATAGCACGTTCACACAAAAAACAGCTTGAAAGCAACGGACTTACTCTTAACAAGGATGGAACAATAAGCACTAACAAAGAAGTTCTAAGCAAGGCTGCTGATGACAACCAGTTAAGCAAAGTTTTTGAAAGTCTTAACTCATTCAAAGACTCTATTAAAACAAAGGCTGAAAATATAGCACTTAATCCTATGGACTATGTCAACAATAAGATTATTGCTTATAAAAACCCTACCCGTACATACAATGATCCGTATAACCTTTCAGCTTATACTGGCATGATGTTTAACGGATACATATAAATATAGTGTTTAGCACAGTTGATTCATATTATTTATTTTGACGTATTTTATTGATGTATTTATATTGACGAACGGACGCTATAAGGCTTGTGAGGTATTTTAAGAATAATTCTACAGTCACCAGAAAGCTGATTGGATATTTCTAAGATATTCCATGTAGATATTGTTTACGGACACAACCGCTCATACGAAACATCCATGTTTCGTTTTCGCTCGATTATACATCCATGTATAATCGTTGCTGGATATTGAAGGAATATCTAAGAACTATCACAATCAGCTTTCAAGTGTTCCTTGCGCATTATTCTTAAAATCCCTCACAAGCCTTATGGCTGTCTTTGACATAATATAGTATTGAAATTCAACTACGTTGATACAGTGAAAAGCCAGAAAAAGGTGGGATTGAGTACCTCGTGCTCAATCCCACCTATGTATTTTATATTGAAATGGTGGAAATTGACTCTATATTAGAAAAACAGGTGCGCAAACATCATAAGATGCACTCGAATCTTCTGGCATCATTGATGTATGCACACCTGTTTTTCTCATATATGCTGTCGTCTGTTTGTCACCAACTAATATTCAATTAAACAACAATACTGACAAATAAATGTATCTATGCTTCTGTAATATTCTTTGCTGCCTCTCCATAATCCCTTATGAAGTCCTTTATATCTTCAAGTGCTGCTGCCTTATCTTTATCAACACTGCCCTTAAGTGCAGCTCCAAGCTTCTCAACCGCTTTATTTACCTCTGTTTCATCTATATCTGAGTGTTCCTTTACAAGCGTGCGTGTTGCGTTATACATCTCTAATGTGTTGTTAACCGCATCTACTGTCATTCTAAGATACTCATCTGTATCATCCTTCTTAGCACCTTTAAGCTCAGGAATAACAGTATCTATACTGTGAAGCACCTTCATGCAATAATCCTTAGCTTCTCCTAACACCTCTAACTGCTTACTTCTTATATCCTCCATGATATACTACCTCTCATCCTAATAATAATATTATTATACCATCATGTTTACTATCGGTTCATAATACACGATAAATATATCGGCACACGCCTGTCATTCTTAACCCCGGCATACCAGATATCACCCTTTCACCCTTTATCCATGAACTTTCTATCCAACATCTGTCAGATCAACCATTAAATCATCAACAGCATCCTGATCTATATCTCCATTATCAAGTCTTGGCAATGGCTCCTTTATAAGCTTAACTTTCTGTATCTCCCAGCGGAAACCCTTTCTTTCATTATATCTGTTGATAAGCCTTACAAAACGGTCTATCCTTGCTTGCTTATCTATAGGTACTATCAATGCTGTGAGTTTATCATTATACAAGGTTACATAACTTTCTGAAACACCATCAAGTGCTGTGATTTCCCTTATTGTAACAGTACGGCTTATCTTCTCACCTGTTGGAAGAAGAATAATCTCAGGGTTACGCTTAAGAAGCACAAGACGTCCCTTCTCGTTAATCCTTCCAAGATCGCCTGTATGATACACACCATCCTTTAGTACACGTGCTGTATAAGCTTCATCCTTATCATAACCCTTCATGACACAATCTCCGCTGACAAGAATCTCACCATCAGCTGCGATTGTAACCTGCGTTTCACCAAACAGCTTATAAGTACCGTCCATTGTATCATTTATTCCTATACAGCCAGATGTTTCTGTCATGCCATATACATTATATATCTTTAAGTCCCTGTCACTTAAAGCCTCAAAAAGCCTGAACGGACAACTGGCACCACCGATAATAACCGTCCTTAAATCGTTGTTAAATGCTTTGATTCTCTTTAAATAATCTATCATAGATGGTGAACCAGGAAGAATTGTAGGATTATAATAATATGTGTCCGCATCTATATGCCTTAAACCTCTTCCTATGCACACACACGCACCATTATGCAACGGCCATATAAGACTATATATATAACCAAATATATGATGAAGTGCTATCTGTGCCAGAACCTTATCATTCTCTTCGCATAAGCAGAACTCATTAATCTCATTGATAGTATTAAAAATATTAGATACAGTAAGGACTACTGCTTTATCACACTCCTGTGGAACAGCCGTAAGCATAAGTATATTGCCCTCCACAGCCGAATCCTCATCATACACAAAGCCTTCCACATCATCCTTTTCGGCATCCGGTATCATAATTGCGTTACTATCTGCAAGAATATACTGATTCGTAGATGTAAGTACATAATCAACCCCGACCTTTTTAAGTATATCGTTGCGGGTATTCTGTGGCAGAAAGAAATCAACAAGCATAACATCCTTACCAGCAAGTATTATACCAAACATATTAACAATCCACCTGTATGATGAAGGACCATATAGTGCAATACGGTTTCCTGTAAATTTCTTAAGGTGAAGTGCTTTCTTACATACATCCTCAAAAAGCTTGCTATATGAAATAGTCATAGTATCATATATTATAGCTTCCTTATTAGGATATTTCTCTGCATTATTTTTAAGCATTTTATAAAATGAATTAAGCTTTTCCATAATCTGTACAACCTGCCTCTTATAATCTTTCTCAATATGCATTACTAAATTCTCATAATCTGGCTTTATGATATTACTTATATGCCTTTATTGTAAGTTAATCAATGATTTTATACAAGCATAATTATAACATTCCTGACAAAATTTTATTCATTCTTTTTTCAAATGTACATTCACTCTTTACCTTTTCATATCCAACGCACAAAATCTTTACTCTATTACTATGAATTAACCCACACATAAACAACCACTATTGCTTTCTTACGAAAATACATTTATATTAAAGATATAAGGCTTGTATGAATATTAAAGAGGAAGCTTATCACTTATAGATGCCAGAATAAAGAGTTACTTTGACAGCACAGTTATATTTAATTTAAGCCTTTAGAAATGAGGTTTTTCATGAAAATATATATATACAGATACGGCAGCATATGCGAGCCTGACATAATAGATTCTTTCAAAAGACTTGGACTTGACGTTCATGAAGAATGCATGGAAATATTTAATAAAAATCTTACTCCGTCTGAATGTATAAAGCGGACAGCTTCTGATATAGTTGACGGCGGCTACAGTTTTGTGTTCACCATTAACTTTTTCCCATGGCTTTCCGAGGTATGCAATATAGCAAATATTGTATACATAAGTCTTATTGTTGACAGTCCCGTGCTTGAGCTGTACTCAGAATCACTATCCAACCCTTGCAACCGTATATTTCTTTTTGACAGCATGCTTTATAAGGAATTCGCACCTTATAATCCAGGTCATGTATTTCATATACCACTTGCGACCAATGTAGCAAGAACTGACAAGGTCATACAAAATGCCAGCATAAGTGAGCGTAAGCACTTTTCAAGTGACATATCCTTTATAGGTTCTACATATCAGGAAAAATGCGACTACAACAAGATAAAACTTAACGAATACGATACCGGATATGTTGATGGGTTAATAGAGGCACAGCTAAAAATATATGGATATAACTTTATTGAAGATGTCATATCTGAGGAATTCGCAGAAAGATTCATAAAAAGCAACTTAGGAACGTATGAGTTTCCTGAGAACTCCCGCTGTAACTACAAAGCACTTGTAGCACAGCACTACATAAGTGTCAAGGTTGCAGAGCAGGAAAGACTCCGTGCCCTGCGTATGTTATCAGATTCCTTCAATGTAGACATGTATACAGGCAGTGACACATCATCCATGCCGCATATCAACAACAGAGGCTTCGCCAAGTCACTTGAGGAAATGCCGCTTATATTTAACAACAGTAAAATCAACCTTAACATAACCGCCAAATCCATACGCTCCGGACTTTCGCTGCGTGTATTCGACGTGCTTGGCTGCGGTGGCTTCCTTATAACCAACTACCAGGCTGAATTGCCCGAATTCTTTGAAATTGGCAAAGACCTTGTTGCATACGAAAGCATGGAGGATCTTAAATCAAAATGTGATTACTACCTTAAGCATGAGGATGAACGTATGGAAATCGCCAATAACGGATATGAAACAGTTAAGAAGCTGCATACATATGATACAAGACTTATACAGATGATAGATATGGCATTCCCAGCAAAATGATGAATATAAAAACTGGCTTTGCAGAATCAACTCATGATTAAGAATATTTTAAAATCTGTCATATATACATGTACATAAACACGTATTTTTAAAATAAAAATTCAAAACAAAAAGAAAGGAATGTCAGCTTGTATACACTTTACCAATTACAGCAGCCATCTATAATAGTGAAAACAACTGATATACAACAAACAAAAAATTATGCGTATTCTTGAGTTTGAACATAAACACTTCGGTGTTGAAGATATGAAAGAAATACTTCCTGCCATGGGACATGAACTCACAGTTATATCCACTCCGCTTATACTGGAACGGACAAGCGAAGAGTTTGATAAGCTGTTTGATAGTCTCATTATAGGAAATAATGATAGCCACAGTAGTAATAGCTATTGTAATACTGACAAGTACTGCAGATATGATGCTGTATTTACATTTAACTACAGCGTTGTCGTATCCAACTGCTGTAACCGCCACAACATCCCTTATATAGCATGGGTATATGACAGCCCTCTGCTTACAATATACTCATACACTATAACCAACCCCTGCAACCACATATTCCTTTTCGACAGCGCACAGTATATTGAGCTTAAGAATGGTGGAATCGATACAGTGTACTATATGCCACTTGCTGCCAACACAGACAGACTGGATAAACTCACACTGAATGAACATATTCATGAAGTGTTTGACAGTGACATATCTTTTGTAGGCTCTATGTACAACGAAAAAGGAAACTTCTACGACAGAATATATGACAAACTGAATCCTTGGGCGAGAGGCTATCTTGATGCTATCATATCCGCCCAGCAGAATGTATATGGAATGAACTTCCTTGAAGATATGCTGTCTGGAACACCAGAAACTAACAAAATACTTGCAGAGCTTATGCGTGTAGAGCCATATACACCTAACCACGATGGCATAGAAACTCCTGCATACGCATATGCCAACTACTTTCTTGCAAGAAAAGTCGCACAGAACGAACGTAAAGCCCTCCTTACTGCTGTATCAGAGCATTTTAAAACAAAGCTGTATACACATAACCAGACACCAGATATGCCGCATGTTATCAATCAGGGACCTATAGACTTCTACGACAACATGCCTTATGTGTTCAAATGCAGCAAAATCAACTTAAATATAACACTCCGAAGCATAAAAAACGGAATTCCGCTCAGATGTATGGATATCATGGGTGCCGGTGGCTTTCTTATGACGAACTTCCAGGCCGACATGCTTAATCACTTCGTGCCTGATGTTGATTTCGTATACTTTGAATCAAAGGATGACCTCATAAGAAAATGTGATTACTATCTAAAACATGAGGATGAACGTATAAAAATCGCCGCTAACGGGCATAAAAAAGTCCTGCAGCTACATAACTACAGGACAAGACTTAATGAGATATTTAGTGTATGCGGGCTTTTGTAATGCCCGCATATACTAAATAAATCCAGCTTTTAAGGCTTTTGCTATGTTATATTATGTTATATTATGTTACGTTAACGATACCGCTTTCAGATCCTATGAAACATTCATCTTCTCAATTCTGCACTCATGTTTCTTAAATTCTTCACCATGACTTTCCACCGCATCATAATTAACTCCAACAAGAACAACTTCACCAGAATATCCTTTCAGACTTTCAACATATTGTCTATTCTTTATCTGATTTATTGCAGAATCAGCCGACTTATTCCATTTAAGTTCCACTATAATCGCTGGTTTATTAACATTACTTCTTGGCACAAACACCATATCCGCATAACCCTTACCACCTGCAAGCTCACGATAAACTACATAATCTTTCTTTGCTGAATAATACGCAAGTGATATAACACACGCAAGTGAATTTTCATCATTATACTTCAATATAGATGTATTCTCCTGATGTACCTGCTCTATCATTGATGCCACTTTTTTCTCATCACCGTCTAATGTTGCCATAAGCAGTTCATCAGAGCTTCTGATAGCATCCATAACCGGTTCCCAGCCGCCATCTTCTATACAGTTGATGAATTCTTTCTGTACCTCCTGGTTTGGTATCGTAACCATCTGATTATAAAAATCATATGTCAGATATCCAAGATGTACAAGTAATGTCAAAACATCATCAGCACTTTCAAGAGTTGTCATATCATTCTGGAACTTATCTGGATTAATACGGACACTTTCCCCCGCTATAAGCCTTGTAACAAAAGCTTTAAGATTATACATATCAAGCTGAATATATTTCTTTAAAGCCTCGTAAGTTTCTGTCTTAGTCCAGTAGCTGTCAAAATCGTGTCCTAGAAGCGACATGACAACCGACCTCGGATTATAAATATGAATTCCTTTTAACTCATATCCATCATACCACTGTTTCATTTTTTCATATGGCATATCATACTGTATGCACAGCTTCTTAACCTCATCCTCTGTGAAACCCGTAAATTCTGCCAGTTCACGCTGATTAGTCATTGAATATTCATCAAACATATTTAAAGCTGAATGTTCTCCATATTTCTTGATTGGCAATATACCTGTCATATATGCGAGAACCACGTACGACTTTCCCTTTATAAAAAATCTTAAGAAATCCAGATACTTCTTCTGTTGCTCAACATTATCAGGGTATTTTCTAAAAATACAATCCCACTCATCAATTATTATTACAAAAGACTGTTTTTTCTCACTATATATAGTTTCAAGAACATCCACAAGATCGTTCCAGTCAAAGCATTCCACATCTGAATATTCTTTTCTGATATCCCATAACAATCTTCTTTGCAGATAATCTATCAAATCATCTATTGATTCCGCCCTTGTTAAGAAATCTATCATATTGATATGAATTACATTATACTTATTAAGATGTTTTTCAAATGTTTCATCCTCTGCAATCTTAAAACCACTAAACATATCTTTGGAATCAATATTCTTACAATAATATGCCACAAGCATATTGGCAGCCATAGACTTTCCAAAACGACGCGGACGGCTTACACATATATTCTGATGCTCTGTATTAAGTTTGCGGTTTGTAAACGCAATCAGCCCGGTTTTATCAACATATATCTCTGAGTTAATTGCTTTCTTATATTCATCACATCCCGGATTAAGATATATCCCCATTGCTTTAACCTCCACATATTATATTTTACATCTATTACTATAAAGCTTTGCTTTCCTTTGCTGCAAGCCTTTATTCTGTTATCTTTGACTGTTATCTCTAACTGTTATCCCTACCAGTTATCTCTGTCTTTATGACTCTTTAATATATTTCTTTATAAGACAGGTATACTCTTTAGTATGTGTATCATAATTAATTCCAACTAACAATATGCTGCCTGTATATGATCTTACAGAATCTGGATAACGTCTTTCTTCTATCTGTTGCAAAGCCGTATCAGCACTCTTATTCCACTTTTTTCTTCTAGTCGCTTTAACAAGCTCCTGTCTGATTTCCTCATTAGGAATAACTGCTGTTTTAAAACCTTGATCACAAGCTAAATATCCAAGATGAATAAGATACGTAATCACCTCATTTTCCGTAAATCCAATATATGATGCTAACGGACCAGCATATAACATTGAATAATCCTTAAAATTATTAAGAGCTGACTGTGTTTTCTGCTTCTTTATAGGTAAAATACCTGTCATATATGCAAGCTGGATATACTTCGTTGGTTCAGTTCCTTTAAACATAGCTCTAAGGCCTGAAACGCTGAATTATCTGGATTAACAATTGTCCCCATAGTTGCTTTGCCTTTCTTTTAATTAACGATGTCAAAAGATTCTTTTATATAATTCACTACTGTAAATTCATTCTATCATTTAATCATCTAAGTCTCAATCACCTGTTATTACGACTTTCACTTTTTCATTTGTTTTTTTTACTTCAAATGTTATAATTTCATTATCAAATAAATTATCTTACAGGTGAATCAATGAACGAATTAGAACAAATAATATCAATAATGGAACAATTCCAAAAAGAACAACAGCAAATGAAAAATGACATAAATAATCTGTATAATACTGTTAAAAATAGTCTTATTATGCAAAAAAACAATACAACGGATATGAATGAGAGAGTCCTTCCAGCCCTAAAACTTATGATAGATGGATTAGGAAACAATCTTAAATACGAGATTGCAGATTACATAACTCATAATAACCATTTATTTTTTCCAAAAATCGAATCTCATAAAACAACCATTAATAATATCATTAATGAAGGTAAATCACTTGCAAGATTCGGAGATGGCGAATTTAGTATAATATATGGCACAAACAGATGGAGTTTCCAGCAATATGATGAGCAACTATCAGAACGTCTACTACAAGTCTTACAGTCTGATAATGATAAACTAATGATTGCTATAGCTGATAATTATGGTGATCTGAGCAAGTATACATCCGAATCAAAATCCGAAATACGTGCCTATATGACTGATGAAACAAGAAAAAAACATGAAACACTACTAAATAAAAACAAAACATATCACGATGCATATATCACGCGATGGTATATGATGATGAATGATAAAAAAACAGAAGCACCTGCCAATAGATTATCAAATCTTAAAAAAATATGGAATAATAAAAATGTAATCGCAGTGGAAGGTGAATTCACACGTTTAGGAGTTGGCAATAACCTTTTTGATAATGCAGCATCATTCAAACGTATTATAACCCCAGGAACAAACTCATTTCGTAAATATGATGATATACTAGATGCGTGCCTTAAGTATGGTTCAAAAAATGATTTATTTTTATTAGCAATAGGTCCTTCATCTGGCGTGCTAGCTTACGATTTAGTACAAAATGACTATCAAGCTATTGACGTTGGACATATTGACCTTGAATATATGTGGTATCTTGCTGGTGCCGAAAACAGAACCAGCATACCTAGCCGATACAATAACGAAGTTGACCCTGATGTCATTCCTGAACCAGTTCAGGATAATGCATACTATGAACAGATTATATGGAAGTATACGGATTAGATTAGATAATCCGTATATTCATTCCACATCAAATATTAACGCATAAAATCATAGATTCATACTAATCCCACACTTCATTATACCCTTCTGCCTCTTCCTGCACTATCTCCACCATCTGACGTGCAGTCAGCTTATCCTGATATCTCGGATTATTGAACAGATTCTCATGATCCTCTCTTACTGTGTGTGACTTTTCAAAAGATATAGCATAAAAGTCCCTGCCCATCCATTCATAATCACGCTCAGTCATCTGCTCAGGATGGAAATAATAACCACCATATCTGAAAGAATGCCAGTTACGATAATCATACACTTCTGGATGTTTGCTCATCATATAAGAGCCATATGTTTCAAACTCACTGAAACTGTTTTCCTGTATATGTTCAATTCTTATTGCATTAAGAATCTTTTCCCAAAATACTGCTCCTTTAATATTCTTGTTAGATTCTATAGCTGCTATCAGTTCTTTCATATAGCTGCTGTTAAACAGCATATGCTCTGATATGAAAGATTTTTCAGTAACCTTTTTTATTCCTGGCAGGATATTCTCTAATGTAATGAAATATTCTTCATGATATTCATGCTTCATATCAAAATATGGCTTTCCACTCGCATTAAACATTGAAAAACACTTACATGGAACTGTATCCCCATCCCAGGTCATATAATATTCATCCTCACATATAACTGAATATTTCATTTTAAGGAATTGCTGATAATACCATCCTACAAGTCCTCTTGGAAGCTCACGTCCACATAATATATCTGACATAACCTCTTTCATGCAATCATATACATTCTGAAATGGTATAATGTCATTCTCATTAACAAAACCAGCCCTGTCACCTAAATCAGATTCCTTAACCAGTTTTTCAAGCTCAGAGCTTCCTACAAATATAACTTTCCTTACGGGTAAATAATCAACTATTCTTTTATTGTTGCATTCAACACGCTTGAAATCAGCTGGTGTTACTATTACTATAGCATCATATACTTTTATATCTGTCATTTTAGCCTCCGTATTGTATATAGCCTTTCATATTTTATGATTATTAACATTTCACATGATTTTTCAGTTCAATATATTAACATTTATTGTTCCATTAAATATTTCCTTGCATCTTTAAAGAAACTACAAACTATCAAAATCATAACTATTCCTAGCGGAAATGCTGCTATTATACTTACTGATTGTAAGTTATTCATAGAGCTGTCGGAAAACACAAGTGCAACAGGTAAGATTATAAGCAGTATACACCATAATAACTGTATAAGCTTATGTGGATTTTCTTTTTCTTCTAACTTTTTATAACTGTAGCAGGATGCAGTATATGCTATTGAATCAAATGAAGTCGCATAAAAAGCTATCATCGTTAATAATACCCATATAAGAACTATTTGAGCTAGCGGTAACGTCTGAATTATGTTTATAATTACCTGGTATGCATCACAATTTGATCCATATTGTGAAATAAAATCATACTCCCCAGAAGTCTGAAGTCCCATACCATAATTTCCAAGGACTATAAAGCTAGTCAGCGTAGAACCTGCGCCAAAAATATATCCACCAAGAACTGTCTGCTTTATAGTTCTTCCCCATGATATGTTACCTATAAAAAAAGGGGCTGCTACACACCATACCATCCAGTATGCCCAGTAATATATAGTCCAATCCTGTGCAAAACCAGTACTTCTTAACGGATCTGTATATGTCGATAATATAATAAAATTCTGAACCATTCTTCCAAGTGATTCTATACCTGTTTCAATAATATATCTTCCATGTCCACCTACTAATAATACAAATAAAATCAATCCAAAAAACATATATATACATACCTTAGCAAGAACACTTATTCCTTTAAAACCATGTAATAACGAATATGTATACACAACACATGTTATAAATATAATAAATATTGTGATTATAGTTCTATCTATCGTAACATGAAAAACATTCTCTATAATAGCTGCCATTAACGGAGTAGCTACGGAGAAAGTAGTCGCTGTTCCCGCAAGTAACGCAAACACAGCTAGCAAATCTATTAATCTTCCAATAACTCCATCTGTGTGTTTTCCCAGTATAGGCCGACAGGCTTCAGAAAACCGCTGACGTTTTCTTTTTCTTACATGCAGCATGAATCCAAACGCAACTGCCAACACAAGATAAAACGCCCATGGTATAAAACTCCAATGAAACAAAGGAAATACTCCTACCCATTCCTGCATAGACCCCAGCTCTTTAATATGTTGATTATCAGCATACATTACCCATTCTGAAAAAGAATAAAATAAAATATCCGCCGCAAGTCCACACGTAAACATCATCGAACCCCATGTTAAAAAAGAATATTTCGGTTTTTCATCAGACTCACCTAATACTATGCTGCCATATTTTGATGTACATAAATAAATAGATACAATAAATATTCCTAAACCTATTACAATATAATATGTACCAAATGTATCCCCAAAGAAAAAACGTATTTGTCCCAATATATCATTTGACTGTTCGGGAAAAATAAAAAACAAAAAACTGATTCCCACTATAATAAACATAGGAATTAAGGTAATAAACCAGTCTACTTTCTTTCTATTTAACATTTCCTATCTCCTCAAGCTCGTGTGTATTATAAAAATATTTATATCTTTTTCTGTCTACGTTAAATATAAAACCTGCTGCAGTATTATCTATATCCTTAAATGCTTTTATATGTGTAATCTTATCTTCACCCAATCCTAATTCATTAGAAATATATTTTATAATATCAGAACGTGTGTTATATATATATGTATTATCAAATAATCTTAATTCATCCAATGTATCAAATTCAAAAATAAAACCCGGTTTATATTTTCTTATTCTCATTGGTAGTTCCTTAATATGCTCTATATATATTGACTCCCATAGCTTATCCTTTGTTTTTTCTTCATCATACTCTTCATCTAAAATGCTTATAAATTTTTCACTAAACATTTTTGTCCAAAAAACATGTCCAAGCATTACCCATGAGTCAGCACCACCTACTGTAACTTTTTTTATCCAGCCATTTTCATCTGTGATACACCATTCATTAGTTTTTCCTTGTGCATACACAGCCGCATAATAACTTTCAGACACCTCTTTCTCAAAAGGATTATCTACAAAATAATTATCTGATGAACATATATAACTATTTTTCAAATAGCTTTTTGCAACATATATTGAAGAATTGTTATTTCTTGTTAGATAATATGGATTATAAATGAGCTTAACGCCATATTTATTTTTAAGATATTCAAACTTTTCTGCCTTATATCCAAGAACAACTACTATTTCTTTTATCCCTGCATCAAGCAGTTGTCTTATCTGCCTCTCTATAAGGACTTCCCCTCGTATCTCTATAAGAGCTTTAGGCAGTTCATATGATAATGGAGCGAATCTGCTTGCTGTGCCAGCTGACATTATAATCGCATTATCAACTTTCATCTGATAGTTCCTCCATGACTATTTTATAATATTCCTTTGCATAACTATATTGGCGCAATGAATATTCACCAAACTCTACACCTAACTTTTTCTTGTACTCGCACCAGTTACTCCATAACAAGCCGCAAACCGCAATATAGCAGTATATTTTAATCCTTGTACTTTCATCACACTTTCCATCAAAATATATATCTATCAGATTGTCTACATGCCTCTGGTCATATAAAGAATAAATACAGAACATCGCAATATCTACATGAGGATCCTGCATACCTGCATACTCCCAATCGGTCAACTGCACACCTTCATTACAAAACAAGAAATTATCAGGCACAGCATCTATATGTGTCAGGCACCATTTATTTCTATGCTCCTCTATATATGATTTTAAATGCATCACATTTTCCTTAGTTTCTTCATAATCACTGTAAATAGAAGGAGTTCCTTCCCATAACTCCTCATAATATTGAAGCTGCCCAAAAATATCAAATACATGATTAGCTTTTAAATTCATATTATGAAACTCTTTGAGTTTTTTCATACATACTATCAGGTCATCCTGATTCATACTATCACATACTCTTACATTCTCAATATACCTTGTAATCTTAAAACCATCCTTGGGATTAATATATACTGGATCATCACATATATCTTTCCCCTTAATCGTATGATATACCCTTGCTTCATTTTCTCTATTTATGAGCTGGTTAGCGCCTTCACCTGGAATACGTATTATATATTTTTCACTCTTGCATATGAATGAAAATGACCTATTAGTCATACCCTTTTTTAATATCTGAATATCTGATATTTCATTTTCACTTACATTGAGTACTTTTGCTATTGTAGATATCTCATTTCTATTAAGACATGCATACTTACATTCATTATCAACTATCTTATGCTGTTCATGAGTATTAATCAACGCTGAATCCTTTTGATTGTTATTGTTATCATTACAAATAGTATTTAGAATAACTTCCCCCTTACTTATCCACAAATATTCTCCGGATTATATGTCACGGATTATGTGTACATATAAAATACCAATTAATCATTAAACATAAAATTATAATTATTATAACATATTTCTTACACGATTAAATACATTCTTTATGGCTTTTTCAGACATTTAGAAATTGCATAAATTTATCAAAAGCTTCAAAAATCTTTTTATTCATAATTAAAATTGGATTTTTTTCTTTTCAATGGTATAATTCAATTAACATGAAATTGTTACATTAATTTTAATCCGAGGTCAATACATTGAATTTTAATAACGATTTTTTTAAAAAAGAGAGTCGCGAAGGCTTTGAAATATCGTCCATGATGAAACGTGCATGGGCTGCACAAATGGAAGTGTTTCAAATTGTTGCTGATATCTGTGATAGAAACGGCATCAGATATTTTGCTGATTGGGGGACACTGTTAGGTGCTGTAAGACATAAAGGAATGATACCATGGGATGATGATATTGATATAAGTCTTATGCGTGATGAATACAATCAGCTTATAAAGATACTCCCAGAACAGCTTCCTCATGGCTTTGTTATAGCAGGTATGTATGCAGACTCCAAACGCCTGCAGGATGCAGCATTTGTACCACAGTTAAGAGTTATTGCTGATGAAACATTATGGAATTTTAATGACTACATGAAATTTTTTCATGGATTTCCATATCAGAGAGTTGGTATTGATATATTCCCGCTTGATTATTTATCAAGAGATGCTGATTTTTTACAGGTACAAAAAAATATAATTATGCTAGGAATGAATATACTAGAACACTGGAATGAATTAGAAAAAAATGCTACTTTAAAGCATTATCTGGCAGAATTCGCAAGCTTGTGTAACATCAATGTTGAATTGAATCAATCTACAAAAAACAATATTTGGAGAATAATAGATAATGTTGCTTCTTTATGTTATAACGACGAAGCTGATTATGTCACCAACATAACATACTTGGTTGAGGTTGATGATGAAAAATATAAAATACATAAGGAATGCTTTGATAAAGTGATAAAAATGCCTTTTGAGCATATTACTATAAATGCTCCAATTGGCTATGATGAAGTTCTAAGATCTGAATATGGTGACTATATGGCTCCTGTTAAAGGCACCTCTTGCCATGACTACCCTTTTTATGGTCATATGGAACAGGAACTTATTCACCAGATTAGAAATACTGGCTTTAATGGCAACATAGATGAATTTTGCGAAGCAGTAGAGAGTGGGAGATTACGTGTGTAATCTCCCATAATTTTTAATCATTAAAAGCTACAACATCATCTTTAGATGCTTCATTAATTAATTGATCTACTTCTCCACTCTGCAATAATGGGATTGCATCATATATTTTCTCATAATCCCAATCCCACCATTTTATTTCTAATAATTTTTCAATGGTTTTTTTATCAAATCTATGTTTAATATAATGTGCAGGAACTCCACCAACAACTGTATATGGTTCAACATCTTTTGTTACTGTTGCATTGGCTGCTATAACTGCCCCATCACCTATAGTAACACCAGAAAGAATTGTAGCTCCTACACCTATCCATACATCATTTCCAATAACAATATCGCCCTTTGTTACTGGATTGCCTTCTATTTTCTTATAACTGTTAACTAGCACATTGAATGGATAAGTAGATACCCAGTCTAATCTATGTCCACCACCACATATTATTTTAACGTCCCGCGCTATTGAACAAAATTTTCCTATTATAAGTTTTGTCTCGTCTCTATTAAATGTCCTTATATCTGGAACTCCATATGTAAATTCTCCAACACTCGCATTATTCTTTTCATACAAACTTTTACTTTCCATGTATGTTCTTTTTTTCAAAAATTCCATACGCTGTTTTTTTGTTAAAAACACCTCTATTTCTTCTAATCGCTTTACTTTCTCAACAGAGAAATACTCCATAAGTAACTTTTCAAATTCAACCCTATAACTTAAACAATTAAAAACAAAATCTATCTCTGAATTTTTTAATTCATTTAAATTGCATATATTTGACACACTTATACCTCTATAGCTAAGTATTTCATCTTTTTCATCATAGATACCACATATATTAAAAGAATAATTCGATATCTCCATACCATAAAACAATAAATCTAATAGTGAACCACTTCCTAAAATAATAATGTTGTATGCTTCTCTATTCATTTTCATCTTCCTATCTAAAAATATAACATGTAATTGTCCGCCACCTGCAGTACAATACCGCATATGTTTTTCCATAATTGTTTATATTTGACATACTAATCTCTTATAATTTTCTTATAATTTCAAATTCCATATACAACTATTTTTCTATATCTGCCCTTATAATATACTGATATGTTTCAAATTGTTTCTCATCTGCCACACCTGTAATACAACTTAATGCTTTATAAAATTCCTTTTTCTGACTATCTGGAATATTGATTCCAAGCATTTCATTTAATATACATACATAGCTTTCTGATTTAAACCCGCTCTTATTTATCATCTCAACTGCCGATTTTATTGTAAAGAACTTAACATGTGTTTTGTCTAGAATACCATAATCCATATACCTGAATTCACCTCTTAATAATGGTAATAAAACAGTAATGTTCATAATATTGGGAATGCTAACTATTAAATGTCCATCATTCTTCATATAAGCTCTAATCTTTTTTAAAGTTTCTTCAGGATTAAATAAATGCTCTATCACATCGCCAAATATAACATAATCGAAATATTCTTTTTGATAGTTCAGCTGCATTGTTTCTATATTTCCCTGGATAATATCATAATTATTCGCACCAATTCTAGCAACATTATCTAATAACTCTATTCCTGCAACCTCTGCGTTTGGCCATAAATATTTTATTTTTGAAAGTGTAGCCCCACATCCACATCCTACTTCCAGAACCTTTATATTTTCACTTCTATCAGCTTCGATGAAACTCAGCATATCATTTCTTGAATTACTATAATAATTCAAATCAAATCCCCATTTATCTATAAATTTTTCCCTATTAATATCCAATAAAGTATTCTGCTTATCTATATCTTTTTTAAACGACTGTGAACCCCAATGAAATATGAAACTGTTATGGCACAAGATACACTGATATCCTGCATACTGTAATCTTATACATATATCATTATCTTCATAATATCCCATGCCATATCTTAGATCTAAAAGTCCGACATTATCTAATGCCATCCTTTTAAACATAATTGCAAAACCTGATAACCACGCCTTCTTCTCATATGGATTTATATCTGGTATATTATTCTGTACTCCATATTCCAGATACTCTTCTAAACTATTATATTCCTTATCTATCATTTGTCCTGCTACAAAATTAGATTCACAGCTTACAGCTCCGACCCTATCATTCTCATACAGTCCCATCCTTAACCAGAATATTGAATTAGGTACAACTATTGTATCGTTATTTAACAAAAATATATCATTATCTGGTGCTGCTGCTTTAATCCCCTGATTAGAGGCTGCCCCAAAGCCCTTATTATCCTTGTTTTTTATAAGTATAATATCATTCTGCTTTTCTAACCACTCGCATATACCATCACTTGAATTATTATCAACAATAATTAACTTATTTGCGTTTACATCATTATTATCTCTGATACTCTTTATACATGATTGCATTATATCTATACAATTATACGAAACAATAACTATAGAGTATGGCTTAACATTCACACCCTTCTCTTTTATATCCAGCAGAACACCTTCTATATATTCCCTATCTGTTTCATTATCACAATAGAATAACGCATTTTCATAACACAGATACGCCTGATTAATATTTTTACTTAAATAATACTCTCCCAAAGCAAAATAAAGCTCATAATCACTATAGTTTTGCTTTAATCCTTTTATGATTTCACTGTAACATTCATCCCAACTTTGGTTACTTACAAGTTCTGCTATATATTCATGATTGAACGCCATAATTATTCTTTCCCTTCTCTTATAATACTTTTATCGATTTTATTACTTTTGACACACAAGCAATATTATTATACTATAAATATATAGATATATAAACATGGAGATTATATGATTACTAATTATACCGAACAATATGTGCAATCTGATATTAATAATATAAATGAATGGTATTCCCTTCATTCAGATGAACTCACATCGCTGCGAAGTTCAATTAACCAGTTCTTATCTGTCAATACAGATAATTCCATATACACACTTTGCACATTTCTTAACAATCAGACTATAATGAAAACTTTTTACAGTGTTTCTGATATTGCTTACTGTATTTACGCTGCCGACATAACAGCATCAGAATTCAACTCTCAGGTATCTACAGTAAAGTTTATGAATAATGCTCCTGATATTAATGCACTCATAAACAAAGTACAATATTACAAATTTCTAATACTTAATATAGAATATGATGTTGAAAGAACAACAGCTATACAGACAATTATTGAAAAAATCAGCAACAACGAAATATCGTTAATCGCATTATCTAAACTCATATATACAATAGCTGTTGACAAAGCAGCCATTATGGAAATATTAGCCCACAACCTTAGATTATCCGGAATGTCAGAAAACGCCGATATTCTGAATGAACTTTTTAAAAACATGGAGAATGAACAATGAATCCTTATAAATTCTGCTTTATAATGTGCTCCAATAATCCACAATATGAGCACGAGTGTATAAAATATATCAACAACCTGACAATACCTGAAGGATACAAAATAGAAATAAAAGTAATACGAGATGCAGCCTCTATAACCTCAGGTTATAACCGTGGTATGCTCTCATCTGATGCAAAATATAAAATATATCTGCATCAGGATACTTTCATAATAAACAAAGATTTTCTTAACTGTTTATTAAAAGGATTTAATGATGAAGCTAATGGAATGATAGGCATTATCGGCACACCACAACTTGATCCATCCTGTGTCATGTGGCTTGGAAACCGTGTTGGCAAGCTTGTTTCTAACTGCATATATCATACAGTCAAGGCTGCTATCGGTGAAATAACCTCACCTACAGAGGTTGAAGCTATAGATGGCTTACTTATGGCAACGCAATATGATATCACATGGAGAGACGATATATTTAAAGGGTGGGATTACTACGATATCTCCCAAAGCTTTGAATTCAGAAAAGCTGGATATAAGGTCATGGTACTTCCAGCTGACGAGCCATGGTGCTTCCATGATGACGGAATACTTGAGCTGTCTGAATACTATAAAACACGTGATATCTTTATGCAGGAATATTCAGACATGCTCTCTTGCTAATTTCTATATATACATTGCTATGACAGATGCTAGTTATGATACTATCAGCAATCCACCGATAGTATCATAACTGGCTTCTTATTGACATTAAATTCAAGTGCAATATGACTCTCACAACCATAATATGCATCGCATTTTTCTACAATTTCATCAATGCTTATATCACTTCTATAAATCATTGCTCCTATGCCATGCTTATGATATTCATTCTTTAATCTGACATATTCATCAAATAACATAAAATAGCTTTCTCTTCCAGCCTCAAGATATCTCTCTTGAACATCATCTAACACCCATAAAACTTCAATATCATCTTTATATGTACTAAATATATCAATAACTCTCTTTAATTTATCGATTGCTTCATCACCATATTGTATAAGCACTCCTGCCTGCACATAAAATGCAATTTTCTTTTTATGTATTTTAATTTTATATTGCCTGTCCTTATTATATGACTTTTTGTTATCGTACTCCTTTGCATAGGTGTATACACTTTCATCTGCTTTTATCTTACCAGACCATATACCCCTTGTACTCTCCCCGGCAAATTCACATAACTTATCTATATACAGCTGTCTCATATTATCAGACTGCACATACACTATATCCGAACATACAACGCCTGGCATCGTACAATAATACTTCATATTATAAAATTCCCGTTCACATTCCCTTGTAAACTCTTCAAGAAAAAATGGCGGTATATATATAAGCTTTTCCGTACAATCTCTTAAACTTCTGCTATAAAACTCTGGTGGTAATGTTAATGTTACATTCCATTCATCATATGGATTCTGGATATATATAGCATCTGGATGATGCTTTGACATATTATATTCACTATAATCTATAAAATTAACACTATCATGCAATCTTATAAAAGCATCCATTTCATATTTCTTTTCAATATAAGTTCCATCATATCTTTTATAATAATATGGCACAACCATGACATAACAATCAATGTTCACGCTGCCATCATTGTCATTGTTGCAATTATAATCATTATATATTTTCTCTATATATTTCCATTGGCTTTCCTTGTATACAATAAAGACAATTTCTGTGCGATTCAGAATTTCAATCTTAACCCACTTATCTATCTTATCCAGCAATTTTTTTATTGATGCATTATAATGTAAATTGTATATGTCCATTGCCTGCTGATACAATAATTCACAATAATCTTCCAGCTTACTGACTACTGATACATTTTCACCTTTCATACTTTCAATAGCCGTTCCTATCTCAATTGCCGCCTGCTGTGATTCCTGTAACACTGACTGAATATTCCCGGTATCTGTGCTGCATACTGTATCAATACTTTGGTAAAACGCACTTAGCTTTATATAACTGTATTGTAGTTTTTCTAATGCAGCTGCTATGTCTTTCTTATATCCATAAAATACTTGTCCATCACTATGTACTATAGATGCCACTCTATTAGCATTATCTATTATATCATTGTTATTATTTCTGTTATTATCTCTTAGCTGACTATAATCAAACCTGTATTCCGGCATATCAAAATCCAACACTGCCTGGAGCTGTTTTCTCTGGCTTTCAAAGAATGGATAATTATGTCCTCCGGCATTTCTGACAAGCTTCATATAATCGCCATACTTTTTACTAAGCATCTCGCAATATCTTAAAGAAACTGGGATTGTAGTATTCTCGTAGCCCAGTTCTATCGCTTCTTCATAATATTCCTTCGGTACCCATAACCTATTATCCTTCACACCAAAAGGAAACAACTGGGTTATCTTATCAGCTTCATCTTTACCAAACTTAGCAAAAAGCTTCTCAACTTCCCCATATAACTTTCTTTTTAATTCTTTCCTGTCCTCTGCATATGTAACTGTTATATTATACTTTTCTTTAATTATCGAAATCCACTGTTTTACCGATGTATCATCACACCTGCCATCTCCGATATAATCAGCAAGCGCAAGTAAATACATCGCATTTTTATCTCTTGTACGCTCCTCTTTTTCATCCCTTGATACATAATCAAGTACAAATATATCTACACCAGCAATATATGGAAACTCATGAAATCTTCTAAGATGATCATCTTCAAAACATATTCTTCGTTTTCCAACAACACGGGCTAAAAACAGCCAGAAATCATCATGATTACTATAATTATAAACTGAATACCCTTCTGGAAGTTCCTTAGGTGCAACTTCAAGGAAACGTTTATAATCTTCTCTCTTCATGACAATATCAAGATCATCATCCCATGGTATAAAACCTTCATGTCTAACCGTTGCAAGTAATGTTCCCCAGTCTGCATAATATTGTATATTGTACTTTTTACATATTCTGTCAACCTCTGACAATACTTCCAGCTCCGCTGCCCATGCGTGCTTCATTTCAGCTGGAACAAAAAAGCCATCCCTTACCTCATCCTCAAAAAAAACAAGTTCAAAATTCATATAACATAACCTTTACATAATCCTCTGTCTTATCTCTCATAATCTCCATGCCTTTATGTATATCTTCTAATGAATATCTGTGAGTTATAAGCTTTTCTGGATGAATACTGCCCGCCTTTAATCTTCCCAGTACATAATGCCAGTCATCCGAATCGCTCTTAGTATATGATGAATTCCATGTACCACCAAGCTTAAGCTGATATCTTAGCAGTTTCCAATATATATCCTTAGGAAAACTCATATCTGAATACGGATTCCCTACAACTACAATATGTGCTGCAGGAGCTGCAAGTTCTATCGCCCTGCATACAGTTTCCTGCCTTCCTACACATTCAAATATATAGTCATATTCTTTTAAACCCTTTGATATAGCACTCTTATCAGCTATATTCTTTTCTTTTTCTGCCTCAACAACTATATTATCCTCTGGTATGCCTAATTCAAGCGCCTGTTCTTTCTGTGCCATCTTGTTGCATATAACATATATATTCTTTATGCCTGCATCTATAAGAAACATAGTAAGCAATAGCCCTATGGTTCCCAATCCAATAATACATACGGATTTATCTTTAATGTAATCATCAGTATTATCCGCTTTCTGTCCATTCCTGATAAGTCCATCAAACTGTCTTATAGCATGCACAGCAACAGACATAGGCTCCATCATGGCAGCCTGCTCATAAGTTACATTATCTGGTAATTCTATAAGATTCCACTCCGGAACTGCTACATATTCTGCGAATCCACCATCACATCTTGAACCAAGATAGTTGTAATCTTTGCACATCTCATATTGCTTTTTATGGCATGGATCACATTTCCCACACGGAATAAGTGGGAATATGCCAACCCTTTTTCCAAGCCATTCAGCTGAACTTTCATCATATATATCAACCACCTGACCAGAGAATTCGTGTCCTGGGATAAGTGGATGCACATGTGCACCTGTTTTATATATCCTTGGAATATCTGAACCACATACTCCGGAAGCCTTAACCTTAACAAGTACCCAGCCTTTCTTTAGCTGTGGTTTACTCACCTCTTCATATCTAAGATCTGCTACATTATGTAATACCTGTGCCTTCATTCTGTCACTTCTCCCATCTGCTATCACCTGAACATTCTTCAATAAATCTTTCAAGATCTGCTTTAGTTGTTATTTTATAATTGTTCTCATCTCCGTTAACTAAAGCAATATTCATTCCTGCCAAAACTGCCGGTTCACTGGAACCGTTGATGCTAAATATCCTATCAGGCAGTAAAAGCCTATTAGCCTGTATATACTTATCAAGGACAAAAACCTCCGGAGCTTGTCCTGCATACACAGTTGTTCTGTCTATAAGGTTGTCAATCTTTTTTCCATCGCTGCTCATATATACGGTATCCTTCATAGGAAGTACCGGCATGGCACCATCATATCCATCATTACGTACTGCGTTCATACATTCCTTTATCATTGCCTCTGTCAGGTTCGGTCTTGCTGCATCGTGTATTAATACAATGTCTGAGGCACTATTAATCACTTTTCCATCTGACACAGCTCTATCGCACACACCCCTGTGTGACCCAATTCTATTTGACATATCACTATTTTTGTGTAAGTTACACTCATATGCATATATATCATTTATTCCATTATATATAGACAACTGTCTGTTATCACCTGGCAGTGAAAACCCTCTGAACTTTTCTGGAAGCTTTATCTTATCCTGCCATAAAGAATCTGCTACTATCCATATGGCATCTATATATTCTGATTCGTCTAATGTCTTAAGACAATAATCTATAATCATCTTTTCATTGACTTTTATATACTGCTTGGGAATATCTGATCCAAGTCTTGTTCCTGTTCCACCAGCTAATACAAGTGCTGTATTCATATGTTTCTATTCTCCTATTACATAACCTGATATAACACTTTTAATTTAATAATTGATAATATCATGGTTAAAAATCACTTTACCCCTAACTGATGTATCCGGATTGCTACATTACTGCACAATTCGCACAATCATCTATTGCCGAACATACTCCTTATATCCATAAGAATATCTTTATAAGACCTATCCTTACCAAAAAGTACAGTGGTACCCAATACAAAGCCTTTAACGCCCATAGGTGCAAACGTCTTGATTTTATCCATGCCACATGCACCATCCCAGTACACTTCAAAGTTCATATCTTCACGAAGCTTTAGAAGTCTTTCTATCTTCTTTCCTACATAAGGAAGATACATCTGTCCTGCATTTCCAGGATTCACTGACATAACAAGCACCTTATCAACTATCTGTAACATCTCCATAACAGTTTCTATACTAGTTCCAGGATTAATCGCTATCCCTGGCACAAGATCTGCATCTATAATCTTCTGAAGTGTAGTTGATGGATGATATTCAGCCTCTGGATGGATATACACAGTATCTCCTTTCTTCAGTGACTTAAGAAACAGACTGATATGGGTACTTGGATGCTCTATCATAAGATGTACATCCAGTGGCTTATCTGTCGCTGACCTTATATACCTTAGATCATTCAAAGACATGGCAAAATTAGGCACATATCGTCCATCCATAATATCGATATGGAATGAATCAATACCCGCCCTTTCTAAATCTTTAACTTCTTTCTCGAGATTGCCAAAATTGGCACACATCATAGATGCTGTTAGTTCTGTGTACATATGTAATCGTCTCCTTACGTTTTATGGCATATCCTATATGCTATGTAAGCTATAATAGTGATGTTAGTGTTCAAAAAAAGAGTCTTTTCCTGCAATGTTAAAATACTCTTGATGCCTAATTTATATTATAGTTCTCCTAACTTTGCGAAACTGCTTTGTATAAATGTGTAATTCTCCCAAGGTACACTTCTAAATTTTTTAAAGCCTTTAGGATATTATACCCTAAAGGCTTTACTTCTACAACAATCATATTTATAACAGTCATTTGTAGGTACCGGAGCAGAACGTTTACAAATGGATTATGTTTTTCCTAATGTATAGCCTTTTCAAAGACCATACCTGCCTGATAAGCCTCTATCATAGTTTCAAGCATCTGTGGCGTTACCACCCTGTATCTTAAGCAATACTCAAGATTCCTTACAAATTCCATATACTTAGGTCTGTCCTCTTCCATTATAATAACATTTTCATGTTCTCCTCTTAAAAACTGTATTAAATAAGAAGCAACAAATTTTTCATTTATAAAAGCAAGATTAACATCTTCAATGTCATCCTTAACAATCTGCAACGGCTTTCTCCTTAAGAGCCAATAAGCTGTATATGCGTGTATCTTCACATAATTAATAAACTCAATTTTATGAAACTCTTTTAATCTGTATATATCTGCAAAATAATCTATTATACATTGATTTAAAACACTATCAGCTATAATCACAACATCTTCATACTTATTTCTTTTAATAAATGCATCCATGTATTTATACAATGTACTATATCTATTCTTTATTTTATTCTCTCCAAATGATTCTATAAGTTCACTGTAATCATAATCTTTTCTATTCATCACCATTATATGTTCTCACCTCACAACTCTTTAAATCATCATATGCAAAAGAATCCAGATATCTTATGTATTGTAATAATTCTCTTTGTTCGTCAAAACATGTATAATTAGGTGCTGTATTAGGTAATATATTTTTTCTCATCTTTCCATCTTTCAATAAAATAAGAAATGTATCTGCTGCTTTAACACTATTATTCATATTTACCACCATATCTTTAAATTAAATCATCAATATTTCCACTAAATTTTTCTTCTGATTCCTGTCTCAGCTTCTTAATGCGTTGTCCAATATTTATTTTCATTATACTAGATTTCTCACTAATTGTTCCCACATCTTTTAATGAAAAGGAGTTATCCGTCTCTTCTACTGAATTATATATAGTATTGCTTCCATTAACCATCTCATACATATAATTCACCATATTTTCAGCTGCTATTGTCTGCTGTGCCAGACATTTGGATATATACTCAAGTTCTTTCTTCTTTTCGCCCCCTTTCAAAGCACTTTTATATACTATATCATGTGTACACTCACTCCATGCTTCATCATATATTGTTCTTACCTGAATTTCAATATACTTTCCATCTTTGTTAATTATATAGTGAACACTATTATATCCTTCTTTCGACTTAACAAGACAATAATCCCCTTGTTTAACAGCCTGGTAAAATATCATATCCTGATCACTTCTATAAAATATCTTAGGTCTTTCAATTATAAATGGTTTATTGGCATCTGCTTTGTAATCATCAATATAATTTTTTATATAAAGTTCTTTATTTTGTCCAAAATGATCCATAATCCATTTATCGACTTTAATCCAATCTTCTCTGTATCTTATAATAATTCTCATACCTATAAGATCTGTAACTATTTTATAGTAATTATTCTCATTTATATTTCTGTATTTTTCTTTTTCATAATCATTACATTTATCAATTGATAATTTAGCCAGTTTTCTAACAATTTTCGCCTTTAAACTATTTACATTTTTAATCCTACATCTTGCTGAATGCATAATTTTCTTCAAATCATCATCCTGCATTATATCTAAAAGAAAGCTATCGGCTATTGCCTTATTATTATTCGAACGTTCAGTATACACATCTCCTATGCTCTGCAAAGTATTCCATAAATTATTGTTTATCCTCTCTGCACTCTTAAATTCTTCTTTTAGTTTGTATTGGTTAATAAATTCTTCCTTACTGTATCCTTCCCTTACTCCTGACATAACATACCCACACCTTTTGTATATAATATTTATAATTGTAATACAATCATATATTTATTACAAGTTATTTTCATCGTAAACGCTAGAGCGTTTACTTTACTATTCACTTTAAGAAATTTTTATTAGCATACACTATCTTATAACTTTCTTTCCTTGATTCAAAAAAATATGTAATAAGTCTTTCAGAGATAAACCCTGGATACCTGTTCATATATTTGTCATCCTTAACACCACCATGTTTCCAAACTGCATCTAATATTGGAAACAACCATGTACACATATCATTTAGTACATTTTTCTTCATAATAAACATATTACACGGATTAAATAAATTTCCTGCAAATATTTTTTTTGCACTATCATATTCATCTGGTAAATTATTCTTAAAATACTCCATTAAATAATCCCAATCTTCCGCTATATGTCGCTCTCTATAATTTTCTGCAATATTAGGTCCTATATATAAAGGTACCGGCAATACTACATCAACATCGTTTGATATCAGTTTAGAAATCCAATCATCAGGTAGTTCAAAATGCCTCCGATAATGTGCCAATCCAATATAATCATCGTTTGCATGTTTCCATAACCAATAAATGCCTGTTAATTCACAATACTGCTGATTTCTATCGGATATATTATCCCCTTCGCAATCAACAAGCACGTTTTCTAATACCCTTTTATCTGTAAGTGCTGCGCCAACTTGAATTATTTTCTCATATGATGCTATCGTATAAACACTCTGCAATTCTTTATCAAATATTGAATTAGCCACATATATCGTTGCAGAAATATCATTATATTTTAACCGCTTAATGCAATCATTCTCATCAGCTACAATAAGATTATTAATAAGTTCATACTTTCTTCCTTGCGATTTAAAACGCTTCTTAACATAAGCATTTCTTAACTCAATGTCTAACTGCACTGTTACCGGAATAATATTAGTAAAACCTACTTGTCTTAATTCAGTTGCAATCTTAGCATGATTTATGCCACGTGTCGCAATATACACCTGACATGAAGTATCTAAGCCTGTATCTATTAACTTTACAGGAATATTTTCAACATATTCTTTATTATCCTGCATGTCATCAACAAGGAATGCAATAATATCTGTCTGTGGATAAAGATATGTAATATATTCTTTTAATGTTTGAGCTCTGGAATGAGCTCCTGCAATATAAACATGTGGCATTTTATCTTAATCTCCTACTATATTTATAAATTTCCCTAATTTTATTATTTTGATTAAAATTTCTCCACCAATTTAAATACAATCTATATATTGTCGGCTACAACTCTAAATTCACTATTATTTTTATAAAGATAATTTGCTATTACCTGCATTAACTCAAAATCGTTCTCATGATCCAAGTCAAGTATACCTGTATCATACATTTCCACACATTCACAATACCCACCAAGTACTCCTTTGCCAGTTGAAAGATAAGCCGGAGAATATGCATATATTGATGCGTTCATATCATATATGTCCGGTGCCTGCTGACGAGCTGTAAAATTAGAATCAATCACTCTTTTAAATCCCTGTTCACATTTCTTGACCTGGTTAAAATACGGATTTCTTCTCGCTGAAGCTACTGTTGTTGTCACATCTGCATTTGTGGTAATATGTCTATCAATAACATTTTCTATATCTATTACCCTTCTTAACGGAGATGTAATATCTAAGTCCATAACCACATCATATTTCTTGCCCATTCTCTTTTGCATCTGTTCTACACAATCTTCAATTACAGCAATTTTTCCGACACTGTCTCCGCTCAATTTTTCATCTCTTTCAATAATATCCACCTTTCTCATAGTATTATCAGACATAATTTTTATAAGCTCAATACTATCCGTACTTACTACAATATCTGCTATTATATTTCTCTTTGTACTTTTTAAAAAAAGGTCTATTGCTGAGATTGTATAATATGGCAATGGTTTTCCGCAAAAATTCTTTATATTTTTATTTTTTATTCCCTTCGAACCAGCCCTTCCGCATATTGTGAATAAAACATCCATCTCTATATCACTCCTTTAGTCATTTTTAAAACTTGAATAGCATTGTCAATATCACTATCAGATTCAACATTTCTATCAAGTATATCTAAAAAATGTATAAGCTCTCTTTTCTGAAAATCATCTCTCTCTTCATTAAATTCAATGTTTTTTCCACTTTTTTGAAAATTTATTTTGCAATTAGCAATATCTCCTATTATGGTATCTTCTTTAGAAAAAATCTGTATCTCTCTTATATTTTTCCTTCCAAAATAGTCTAAGTGAAGTTCTGCAATCTTATCCTTATATTTTGCAATATATATTGCATAATCCTCGCTATCTATCTCCAAATCAGATATTTTTCCTGTTAAGCAGTATATCTTTTGTGGTATACCAAACAAAAATGATAAATAATCCCATTCATGTATTAAATCTATTGCCACACCACCACCAAGATTTTTATGTGCACTATATGTATTTCTATAATCAGTTCCCGGTCTCCATTCCGGCAAATAACTTGATGAAATGCTTCTTACAGATAAAACAGAATTAGTATTAATATTTTGTTTTAAATATTGGATTACAGCATTATACCTAAGTGGACATGCCACATAATATACTGAACCGTTTTCAATATTGATTTCATTTACTCTATCAAGCTGTCCCGTCGTTACCAATGGTTTTTCTATAAAAAAATGCTTTGTTTTTCCCTTAAAAGCCTTTATCGTTTCCAAATGATATTCTGTAGGATTAGTTATAAAAGCAACATCATAGTCTGATGGTATATCTTGAATAGTGTAATAAATATTTGTTATAAGATTGTCTACATCAGTGGCTACAGATTCCTTTCTTCTAACTGCATCTATTTGCAATTCTATATTTCTCTCACCACATATATTTGTCATATTTTTAATGTGTCTTCTTGCTATTGAACCAATTCCCACAAAACAAATCTTAAGTTTTTTCATATATGGTTGCTACGCCTCCACTTTGTGACAATATTTTCTAATTTTTCTCAATTTGATTTATCAGACTGATAACTTTTAAATCATCACTGAATGTATATCTTGATTTATCTTTCCCATATATCTGATCAAGAAAAGTTCTAAGCTCTCTTTCGTATGCGTTTTCGATAATAAATGAGGCATAATCTGAATTCTTATTTATTTCATTGTATAAAGATATATTTTCTTCTTTCTTATCTGCATAATTATATCTTTTCAAACCATCTGGAGTACCATTCCATGATAAATAAATATTTTCTCCAAAAATTTCCAAATTTCTTACAGGCTTTCTGGACATAACATCTATTGCCAAAGAACCAAAATTTCCATTTTCATGTTCAAACAAAATAATATAATTATCATTATAGTTAACATTTAAGGTTGTTTTCTTATTGGCTACTACATTAAATATTTTGACATTCCCAAAAGTTTTTGTTATCCACGGAAGCTCTATAGCCATCAATTCTCTGCAGCCATTTGTCTTTGCATCACTTACAAAATAGTTTTCAATTTTCTCCCATGGATGCCAATCAGGAAGATATTGTCCGACATGATACGTATAATTAACTCTTCCTTTTACAGCATTTACTTCATTTCGAATATATTGAATTTCGTCTCTATATAAAAAAGTAGACGAAAGAAACAACACGAGATTATTTTTTTCAGCAAGCGATATGTTTTCGCAATAACCATCATCTATTAGATTTAGTTCAGTAAATACATGACATTTTGATTTTAGACAAATCTGTATTATATCTGCATGAGATGCTGGTGACGTCGAGACAATAGCTGCTTCCGGTTTGCATTCATCAAGTGCAGCTATCAAATCCTGCCGCGTGGTAATACCAAACTCTTTTTCTGCTGTATTACATCTGTCTGATGACTTATCAACACCTATAATTCGGATTGAAAAATCAATTTTCTTCAATAACCTTATTCTTCTTTTTCCCATAGATCCGAGACCTACAACTACAATTGTCATACTTTTTCCCTCTTTGTTTATTATCAAGTTATATCATAAAATTTTTTTTGAAGTTTTAATTTATTGTTGAGTAAATAATCCGTTGTAATATCCACTATTTTTTGAGAAGTGTTTCCATCTCCGTATGGATTCTTTACATTAAAAATTTTATTCCTATATTCATGATTCAACGCCTTGTTTATTGCCGACTTTATTTGTCCCTTTTCAGGAGCACAATTAATTACTGATTTTGCCTGTATTCTTCCTTTTTGCCTGTCTCCAATGTTAATTGTCGGTATTTTAAAGCTTGGAGCCTCAATAATACCACTTGATGAATTTCCAATAACAAATTTCGAATATTTTAATGCTGATAAATATTTTCTCACACCAAGCGAATCATATAATTTTATATTAGAATACTGTTCTGAATATTTTTGTATACAATTATTTATGATTCTTCCCTCTACATCAGCATTAGCTTTGGTACAAATAAAAATAATATCGGAAAAATCCGTTATTGCCTTCATCAGCTCTTCCGCCTCTGTAAGTGCCATATCCACCTCAAGGGTAACCGGGTGAAAAGTAAGAACCGCGTATTTTTGAAGACTACATCCAAGCTCCTGTTCTAACTGTTTTTTATCATAAAGTGCAGAATTAAGTACATTCTCGACTCCAACTGCCCCAACATTAAAAACTCTGTCGGGATTTTCACCCATCTGAATTACACGTCTGCGATATTCTTCTGTACTTGTAAAATGAAGATAGCTCAACTTAGTTATTGCGTTTCTGACAGCTTCATCAATTGCGCCTTCCGTAGCCTCTCCGCCATGAAGATGTATAATTGGAATATGTAGATTCAATGCCACAGAACAGACGGCAAGAGTCTCATATCTGTCGCCTAAAACCATTAAAGTGTCCGGTTTTAACTCATCAAAATACTCTGAAAAACTAATCATCGCCAAGCCCATTGACTTAGAAACCGATACTCCTGTATCTGAACTTAACAATATTTCAATTTTTTTATCTACACATATTCCATCCGCTTCTATTTGATTAACCGTCATTCCAAATTCCGGCGACAAATGCGCTCCTGTTGCAACAACTCTTACATCAAGCTTTTTTTCACTTATCATTTTTTTAATTATCGGTGCCAATAATCCATATTCAGCTCTGGTCGCTGTCAATACAACTATTTTTTTCATAGTGTTATCTGCTCGTCTTCCTTATACATTTTATTAGACTTTGTTCCTAAAAGCTCATACCATTTCATCGGAGAGATTCCATTTCCCGGTCTTTTCACGGTCATATTATCCCACGATAAAATTTCGCCTTGTTTAATATCATGCTTAGCAACTATGCTTTTTCTCGCAACATCTCTATTGGCTGATTCAGAAAAAGTAATAGTCTTTTCACCATTTCCCAAAGCCATCTCAATGTGCCTGATTGCACTCACCATCTCTTTAAGTTCAATAGGGTTAAGACTTGCTTTATGATCCGGTCCTTCCATACACTTATCGAGCGTAAAATGTTTTTCTATCACTTGTGCTCCCATTGCAACAGCTGCTACCGGAATTTCTATACCTTGTGTATGATCCGAATATCCTACCATTTTCCCGGTAGCATTTCTTATAGTTATCATTGCATTCAGATTGACATCTTCATAAGGTGTAGGATACTGAGTATTACAATGCAAAAGAACAATATCCCTTGGTCCAAACTTTTCAAGTACAGCTACCGCTTCATTTATTTCCTGCATATCTGACATTCCGGTAGACATGATTATTTTTCGTCCCGTTTTTGCAATAGCTTCAAGATATGGCAAATTTGTTATTTCTCCTGACGGAATTTTCCAAAAAGCCATATTAAAAGTGTTCAGAAATTCAATACTCTCTAAATCAAAAGGCGTGGAAATAAAGCCTATTTCCACTTGTTCACAATATTTTTTTAAATCAATAAAATCCATATATGTTAATGCAAGTTTTTTTAACATTTGAAGCTGACTTTCACCTGAATCTGTATTCTTTTTTTGATATTCAGCTTTCTCAGCATATTTTGAAACCAATTTTTCCGGAATAAAAGTCTGAAATTTCACATAATCCGCACCTGCTTCTTTTGCCGCATCAATCATCTTTCTGGCAATTTCAATATTTCCATTGTGATTAACACCTGCTTCCGCAATTACACACACATGATTCATTGTTTTTTCTCCTGATTCTCTATCTTATTGTTGCACCTGCCGGTACTATTTGATTAGGATTAACTACCATATTTTGAATTACAGTAGCATTAGCCCCGACAAATGCCGCATTTCCCACTTCTACCTGTCCACATAAAACAGCCGCAACTGCAATATGCGCAAAATCTCGCACAACACATTCATGTTCAATTAAAGCCATGGTATTTATAATTACCATTTTTCCTATATAAGCTTCTGAATTTATAACAGCATTTTTCCCGATAAATGTCCCCTCACCTATTGTTGCGCTCTCAGCTATTATTGCACTCGGATCGACAATAACAGGCACAGAAAAACCAATTTTTTTAAGTCGTGTATATAAGTTTTCCCGTAAGCAACCTTTTCCAAGATAACCAATACATACGAATGCGTTCTTTATACCAGACATATAAATATGCTCTAATTGATCGTCAGAACCAAGATATTCATATTCTGTTTCATGAATTGTTATGTCCGTATAACCTGCTATCCTGTATTTCCCTTGCCTTTTTATACAGTCAGCAACACTTTTTGCATGCCCACCAAAACCAATTAGAACAATATCCTCCAAGTTACACCTCTCCATTACTGAAAGTTTCAAGCACGGCGTTAACTGTCTTTGACACATATTCTATATCATCAGCTGTTATCTGCGTGCTTGATGGAATATTCAAAATTCTATCAGCATAATATGGGGATTTCTCAACCTCATATGCAATATCGTTTTTATATGGAAGTTGCTCATTTATAAGTCCCCATATAGCTCTCGTTTGTACACCGCAATCAGCAAGTGCTGTAATGATTTCTCTCATTGTTGCTTTAATCTTATCACGGTTAATTTCCAGTGAATAGAACCATTGATTTGATTCTGTACCATCCCTAAATCCCAATAATCTTACAAAATCATTTCCTGCAAATAACCTCTTATAATAAAGATAGTTTTCTCTCTTACGTCTGATAAATTCCGGCAGTTCCTCCATCTGTGCCACTCCAAGTGCTGCCTGCAAATTTGTCATTCTATAGTTATAGCCTATCTCATTATGTATATAGTAATGCTCATCATCCTTTGCCTGAGTCGATAAATATTTAATATGATTTACTCTCTCCAATGAATTGGCAGTAACTGCTCCGCCACCACCTGTGGTTATAATTTTATTTCCATTAAACGAATATGCACCATAATCGCCAATAGTTCCCGCATATCTGCCCTCATATTTACCTGCTATATATTTAGAGCCTAACGCCTCTGTCGCATCCTCTATAACCTTAATATTATATTTTCCACATATATCCATAATCGCTTCCATGTCCGCAAGGTTACCAAAAACATGCACAACAATAAGTGCTTTAACCGGCTTAGCATTATAAAATAATGTTCCATTTATAAAATTACATTCTTCTTCACAAAATTGTCTGAGTTTTATAGGATCCATGCACAAGCTATCATCACAGTCCATGAAAATCGGCTGTGCAAATTGATATTTAACAGGATTAACAGCAGCAATAAAAGTGATTGTAGGTACAATAACCACATCACCCGGATCGACCCCTGCATCAATCAGTGCCAAATGTAAGGCAGCTGTACCGCTTTGACAAGCTGCTACTTTAGTCGTATGCAAAAAATCAGCAAGCATATCTTCAAGCTTATTAATATACGCACCACCGGTAGATACCCAACCTTGCTCCACGGCATCATCTACATAATTTTTTTCATTTCCTTCAAAATTAGGAATAGACAAAGGTACAAACCTACCCATAATAACCCTCCCAAGCTTAAATTACATTTTACTATCCAAAGATTTTCCTGTCTCAATATGTTCAAAATTCGGAAGATATGCCTTCAAAACAGCAATAGCATCCTCTTTAGAAACTTCATCTTTCATGAATAATTCACTCAAATCATCTATCAAGGTATTCACACGATTTTTTGACGGAATATTCTTATTGATTACGACACCCAGTGCCTGCATCCTCGACATATCAACCTGTTCCGAAGTAGTATAGAACTCCTCATAAGCTTTCTCTCCCGACGTATCAGAATGTGAGTAATGAACCGGATATTGTCTGCCTCCGCATCTAAGCTTATCCGACTCAGCTATTGCATCATCATCACTGCTACACTCCAATACTTCATATCCGTTTTCATTTATCAAGGCGGTTGCAATCTTATCAAATGTCATCATCTCTTCTTCATCAAGCTTTGGGAAAAATATTTCTCTATTTTCTCCAAGCATACATGCCAGCATACATATCTGTCCACTCTCTTCAGGCGACACAAAATATCTTTTAACATCTGATGGCGCACTTATCGGCTGAAGCTTCTGCATCCTTGCCAAAAAGCCGGCCGGCAATGATCCATTTGAAAAAGCTACATTTGCAAATCTTGCTGTTTTAACAGGAAATCTATCCGAATACGAAAAAATTAAGTCCTCCATAATCCGTTTGCTCGCTCCCATAATATTTACGGGATTAGCCGCTTTATCCGTTGATACACAGAAATATTCCTCAGGAGGATATACAGACAATAAATCTAATAAATGCTTTGCATGAATTACGTTATTCTGAAGCAATGCTTCAACAGAATAAATGTCTTTTTCTGAACGTACATGTTTATGCGCAGAAAAATTTCCAACTATATCAAATCCACCATATTTTTTAAACATTTTTTCAAACACAGGCGAAAAGAAATCCATCGGATATGTAATATACTCATTCGGAATATACATTCCATTCGTTGAACGCAAATCTCGTGTCAACTCCGCTAAACCATTCTCATTAATATCTACCACAACTAATTCAGCTGGTCTAAACGGCAAAATTGCTTTAATAAACGATGAACCTATTGAACCGGCTCCTCCAATTACCAACACTGATTTGTTGGATATTTTTTCTGAGATTTTATTATAATTATTATTAATATCATCCACAAACATACTCTTCGCACGTTTTGTTACATATTTTTTTATAAAAGAATCAAGTTCAAACATATTTTACTCCGATTTCAAATTTAATTTTTGTTCCATATGATGCATTTCCTCAAACTCTCCCATATCCAAAAACGAATCTTCGCTAATTGGATACATTCCCACTGTTCTTCCTTCCTTCATCAACTTATCTATCAAATCAGTCATGTGGAAAAATTTATTCTCAGGAATTTCTTTAATTAATTCTGAATTCAGAACATACATTCCTGTATTTATAAAATATGACAATTTTGGCTTTTCATCTATACGTTCTACATTGCCATTTTTACCGGAAGACAATACACCATATGGAACTGTTATATTTTTTAATGCAGACACTATTGTCAATTCATTCCCTGATTCTAAATGATAATTATATATATCACTATAATCTGCGTTAATAAGTATATCACAATTTGTCACGATTATAGGACTGTCAAATGACTTATTTATAAGCCTAAGACTTCCCGCCGTTCCCAAAGGCTGCTCCTCATCCACATAATTCAATCTATAGTTCTTCTGCAATTCGGAAAAATATGATTTAATCATATTTGCCCTATAATTGACTGTAGCATAGAACTCCGTTATCCCGGCATCATTAAATCTGGTAATAATCCGTTCCATAATCGGTATGTCACCTATAGGAATTAAAGGTTTGGGAAGTATTTTTGTATATGGATAAAGACGTGTTCCTTTCCCCCCTGCCATAATTACTACGGGAACATTCTTTAATACGTCCTGATTAATCGTCTTGGGTTTAGATGGTTTATTGTAGAATATTATATCATATAATTTTCCATCATCATCCACAACCGGCAGCGCTGTGATCTTTTTTTCATCCATTATCTTAATAGCATCGTCAACATTCTTATTATGCATTACACAAGGCTGCGTATTCATGAAATTTTCTACTGCTCCATGAAGTTCACCTGTTCGGATAAGCCACCTTCTTATATCACCATCAGTTATGACACCCTCTAAAATAAATTCTTCATTAATAACAAATAGCAGGCCTTTTGAATTTTTATCTATCTTCTGAAGCGCATCTACTACTGACGCTTTCCTATTTGTTAAATACAATTTAAATTCTTCCGGCTTCATAAAAGGTCACTCTCCAATCAACTTTTCTCCATCATATATGTCCACATTATATTTTCCTTTAAAGATATTGCAGCATGATGATTCTTTCATAACAATATATCTGTCTACCGGCAAACCAAACCAATCCAGCATCTGTATAGGAAAATATCTATTAAGAATAAATTTGTCTTTAAAGTATACAGAATAGTCAATAATATCCGCCGGATGTGGCTTAATCATTATATTTGATAATGAATAATTACTCAGTATATTCCTATACATCTTTATCTGTTCATCACAGCTTTTTATCTTCTCTCCGTCTGAAATCGTTGGCTCTGTTAATAAAATTATACACTTTTTGCTTTTTATTCTTTCTCTAACTTCTTCATACGGAAAACCAAAAATATTTGCCATCAATATTTTTTTATGATAAGATAATTCATCCCATAACTTTGAAGGTTGTATAATTTCCACTTTTTTTAAAAGCTGTTCAGGTATATCAAACTGTTCAGTAAGAACAACTTTTTCAACTATTTCATCATAGCCAAATGGGAAATACTGTCTTCCATTATCTAGGTAACAATTATAATTTTGAGAATATTTGAAATCATAATTAGCTAAACCATCTTCAATTACTTTTATTTTATTGTTTATAAATGCCCTTGATAAACGCATGTGATCATGACCATACACGGGAATATTATACCTCCGTGCATAATCTGCAATAACATACGTCAAATCATAATATTCAACAGGTGTTTTCTCGTATAAGCAATACATGTTCATCTGCACCATTGTCTCATTTACCTCTGGTGCTATATACCTCTCCATTATAAACAATGTATTTTTAACATCACCTAAATATAATAAACTAAGTAGTTCCGTATATGCCGTACCCACCAATACTATATATTTAAGCTCAGTTTTTCTGTTCTGCAAAATATTCTCAAGCAGACTGAGAGTCCTTTTATTCTTCAACTCTCTAAACTCATTATCCTTTTTAATCCTGCATTCTGCCAAAACCGTATATATTGATGTGTACTCAATATTATTGATTCTGTTTTTTGTATCTCTTAAAATTTTTTTTTCATCTGATAATATTGAAATAATAAGTTTTATTTTGCCATATTTATCTGTTATGTAATTAATATGCTCGTTATCGAGAGAATAAATGGGAGTATTATCATAGCACTCATTATCATGTTCTCTGTCAAGGATGAAAAGCACATTTACCTGTTTTTTTATTGCATGGTATATTTCTTTTCCTATAAAATCAAATCCATATATTATTACAGGTTCGTTTTTCTCAAAATACTCAGATATATCAATTTCTTTTCTTCTAAAATACAACAAATCATATGCTATATTTCTCTGATGCTCAACACTATATCTCAAACTTGTTCTCCATTAGTTTTAATTATTTATTTCTTTCCATGTAGTAGAGTAAGCATCTGAAAACCTTTCAAAACTATGTTCACAATTATTATTTTTCTTAATAATCAATGCGTATTCATAAAATTTCTCAGGAGTATCCGTTACATATAAATTTTTACCAAAATCTCCACGATGTATAAAATATCTCTGAAGTTCTATTGTTGCAACTTCAGAAAGCTGCTCCAACATATTTTTAACATCAGTAAAATAGTTTGGATGTCCTTTCTTTCTAGCTGCCTCCTCTGCTATATATGCCTGTTCATCATCGGCATAATATTTATCATTTTTTCCTGTTATCAATATTCTTCCGCCAAGCTCTGTCACACGTATCATTTCCAACAATGCCTGTTCTTGATAGCATGCGTCAAATACACCAAAACAAATTACTTTACTAAAAAATCCATCTTCAAATGGACTCTTTTCTCCCTCTGCAGCAATAAATTTTTCTGCTGCCTCAGGATATGCTGTCTTACACTCAGAAATCATAGCTTCCGATATATCAATTCCATAGTAATCAGTCTTACTATTAAAAAAATTAAAAAACCTTCCAAATCCGCATCCATAATCAAGTAATTTTTCTTTCTTGTTATATTCTCCCATCTCTGCAAACAATAAATCTGCTACCTGCTCACCAACACTTTTATAATCTCCTAATGTGGATTTTACTATTTTTGTTTTATCTCCCCCTTTTTCATTTGCATCGTTCGTAACATTTTTCCAATATTTTGTGTACTCTTCATTCCAATATTTTTTTCTATCCATTGATAAATACTCCTTTACCTTAGTTATAGCACCAATCCTTTTTGTGTCCATCATTTCCAATAACAATAATTTTCGTATAGCCATATTTATTATTTGCAGCAACACCTATTGCCTCAATAGCATCCAGCGAGATTGTATTGTTGTCAAATGTGTACGTCCACTCTCTCCCAGGAATTGTAAAATCCAGATTTTCCCATATATACCTATTGTCTTTTGTCTTAATTGCAAGGAATGGCTGAGGACCAAATATATCATTATCAACTTTTATATCTAAATATTTCTTTGTTCCATCATTAATAATCTCAGAATTCATAGTAAATTGTTCGCATTTTATATCCATGCAGTTTCTAATTGCATCAACCGCATTGCTGTATATAAACTCAACATTGGAATATTTCTCCGATACGTTTTTAAGCATATTCCTGACACGAGTTATTTCGTACTCCATATCTTTGTAATCATGGTCTGTAAACGCTAAAATTGCTTTACCATATTTTAACGCATCCGAAAACGCTTCCTCAACATCCTCTTGAGAAATCTGTCTAGTTCTGGCATACATATTTAGGCAACGTGTAATCCACCTTCTACAGCTGCCTTTTTTCTGATAATCATCATGATCAGGATGATATGGTCGCCATTCCAGTGGAGCAAATCTCCAGTCGCCAAATCTTCCATTTGCCAAATCACGTTGACCTTCCTCATTGTCTTTCATCGCCTGATTAGCATAGTCAAAAGGAATCCATTGCTCTAAAAACCAATTTGCATCCGGTCTTTCTGTGTGAAATCCAGGTCGAAATGCTGCTGGAAACCATCCTCTGTCAATAACCGCATGACATAAAATTTCATTAAGATTAGCTTCTCCCCAATATGCCGTTCCTGAATCGTTGTAATTGCCTGATATAGGCAACGGATGATAATGAAATCCTATAAAATCTTTTGAATTTTGCTTTTTTTTTAATTCACGATAATGATCAAAAACAGCATGATACCCTTTTACTCTTCTTCTTGGATTAATTCCTGTAAAGCCTTCATGAGCCATGCAAAACCAGTTAAAAATCCATCCGTTACCATTGCTATCCAACAAATCATTCCTAAATTCTGTGGATGTAACTACATTGAGCATTTTATCTATCTCTTCCCAACTACCCCTTGTGGTTATTCGATGTATATCAACAACCTTTGAGGCTTCTTGCTCTAATCCATTTAAATCCAGCTCGCAGTTCCGCAATTTTCTTAAATTTTCTTCGGATTGTTCTAATTCTAATCCGAAAATATTCTTTATCATATCAAACGGTACACTTTTTTCTTCATAAAGTGGTCCTTCTGTGTCAACGCAATGTACAACATATAGTTTGCATTTAGGTTTATTCATTTTACCGCACCTACTTTTATATCTATTAATTTATAATACTTTTTACAGTATCGCGTTCGCATCCTGTTCTGCAGCTGGTATAGGATAATTTTTTGCATCAATACCTCTGCAATATCTACACATTTCCAAATATCCTTTCTCTGAAAATCCATAATTATATTCTACAAATAATGTCTTATCTTTTATATTTTCCATACTAAAATAATCCATATTACCTACATTAATTTTGTAATTGTCATTTATACTTCTCGCCATAACACAAAAATAATACTTATTACCATTTATTTCTCTACAATCCGTAAGACAAGAATCAAAAATCTGTGTTAACTTCTCCTCATCATCTCCATTATCAACTTTTCCAAAACCATAATCCACCCAAGAATTATCCTGTGTTTTCCACACCAATACATTTAATTCACTCAGTTTTTTATAAAAATCTTCATATTTTTCTTTTAATCTAGGGATACTACGCGAATAATCTGATACTCTAATTGTAACATTATACGTTTTGCATTTTTCAACAATTGTATCTAAGGGCAATATTGTTCCATTAGTTGTAATAGAAAAAATATTAATCTTATCTCTATAATTCCGGCCTATATAATCTATTGAATCTAATAATGATTGACTCAAAAAAGGTTCTCCACCTATAAGAACAAATTCATTCACCCAATCAACCACATTAAAGAATGAATCCGCACTTTTTTTAATCTTTTCCAGTGACATATCTTCACTATTCATAGCAACTTTATTACATCCATGCGCACAATATTTGCATTTCAAAGTACACCTTTCCGTAAGACATATCTGGCATACATTTACAAAAACTTTATTATAATTATAGTATGATAATATCGGCATAACTTCACGATAAAAATCTTCCATCAGCCAAAAATCTTTTTTCTCTTTCATGTTTTTTTTAATTAATTGTTTTCTAATGTCTTGGTTAATAGGACTTGCACATGCTATAATAATCCAACCTTTTGATTTTTGTAAATAATCATTTAAAGAAACTATAGGAATGTCATTCATTAAAGTACCTTGTTTTTCTGTGCTATTATCAATAAAAAAATTCACTAGATTATAAGGTCTAAGAGTATCTAAGCACATTTTTCCTACTACACCTGCACCAAATATAGCAACATTTTTTCTTTTATTAAATTCTATTTTTAAATCATCCCATATATTGATAAGCTCTTTACCCGATTCCATCGATTTCATAATACTACATATAATTCAATCATCACCTTAAAAAAACTGAATTATTCTCCTTTCGTTGATTATACTAAAATAGTTATTATTCACTATGATCATAATAATTATAATTTCACATATTATAATAAAAAATTTTCTAGCTATTTAAACTATCCTCTTTAATTTCAAAACATTTATTATGGAAATTAATTAATTACTGAATATCCATCTTCTATCAATCTGTTTGCTACTTCCTGACGAATAACATCTGATTGAATTGCAATAACTATATAGTCAAACTTTATTTTTTTTAGTTCATCACAGCTTACAATTTTTTTATTTGAATATTTAATATAATTTTTATCTACCCATGCAACTACTTTGCAATACTTACTCCTTTTAATTTGATCATAATATGAACATCCAACTTGCCCAGCTCCATACAATACTATTCTTGAATCAACTGGCACCTTTCTAAATGGAAATATGAAATCATCATTTTTTTTAAAATCGCCATATATTTCTTTTCTTGTATTTATCAAATATACATATATATACTCTAATTGTTTTATTCCGTCCGGAATCCCTTGTAAATTTTTTGATAAATATTCATACCAAATATATAATTTACAAAAAAAATCATCATCTTTAAGATATTTAGGCACTTCCCCTACAGATTTTCTATAATGATACATATATTTATTACATATATATATGCTATTAACCCATTGTAATATAGGAAATAATATCATTGCATCTTCGCCAAAATGAAATCTAGTTAATCCTTCCGCATTTTTATAACTTTTAAGTAAAATTTCTCTTTTAAAAATTTTATCATTTAATGAGTGTGCTAAACCAGACTTGTTCCTATCAAAATTCCAGATTGCAGTATTTATAATTTTTTTCTTTAATTCTTCTTTATTATAAAAACCATCGTCATATATTTTTTCTGGTTTTTCTAATCCTGAACCTTCCTTTTCAACAATTTTGCCATACACTATTAAATCCACATTTTTTTCCAAGGCATGAGATAAACATAAATATGTGTCTATATCAATCCAATCATCAGCATCCACAAATGTAATATACTTTCCATTGCTAGCCATCACACCATTATATCTTGCTTTTATTGGTCCGCTATTCTTTTGATGAATCACACGAACATTATTATTTTTTAATGCAAATTCCTCACAAATACCACTACTTGCATCTGTGGAACCATCATCAACTAAAATTAATTCCATATCTTTGTATTTTTGATTGAGTATACTGAAAACACAATTTCTTAAAAATAATTCCGAATTATATATTGGCACGATTACCGATAGCATACACATTATTATTACATCCTCGTTTCTATATTTTATCTAACTCATCAATTATTGTTTCAATTGATATTATTTTTTTTACCATCTTTCCCTCTAACATTTCACGAACATTTCCATAATAAAATGGCGTACACACAACTATTATTGCAATTTCTGGCAATACATCATTGGGACTATATACATCTATATCTGAACATACGTTTTTATTTTGGTCTATTATATATTTTAATTTTACATTTGAACCATCAAGTTGAAACTTTAAGTGTTTTGCCAAAAGACTGTAACCATATATTGCATATTCATTTATCTTATTTTTTTCAAACCATTGGTATATTGTGATTTTTTTTTCTCCTAATGCCATCCAAGAATCTAATATATTAATATTTATCTCATTTATATTACATTTTCTTTTTGTTATATTAAGCCAATGCCTAAAATCTGGTTCAAAATCATAATCTAATTTATAATAATTACTTTTAGCATTTTTGACTGCTTCAAGATACTCATAACCATAATTTGTATCTGGTTCTAAGTACATACCTTCACCCCATTCGTTCCATGCATTAATGAATGTAATATCATTTCCAACAACCTGATTTTTCTTTAACAATTTTTCTAAATATTTTTCAAATAATTCAGGAGTACCTCCCTCAATGACTACCCCCTTTTCCCCTCTCCTAGGTGTATCATCAAAATTTACTACTCCGCTATAATATGTTTTAACATTAGAAGAATTAAAATTCTTTAATATATTTTCCCATAATTCTGTATAATTATATTTCAATATTCCAGTTTTATCTCTTTGTGCTGATGTTGCTTCTAATGATAACGCTGGTTCATGAAACAATATTCCATCTACAATATTTTCACAAACTGAGGGAGCATTAGAACCAATAATATATATTCCCTTTATACCATTTTTTTCTAAATAATGCTGCCATACACTAATCATTTTTTTTAATTCAACAATCAATCCCGGCTTATATATTATAAGAACCGGTTTATCATCTATTCTAATATATCTCTTATCCTTAAAGCATTGAATTAAATATTCGATATGTTTTAACCATTCCGTAGTTCCTCCATAATTTTGTTCCAATAAAATTTGCTTTCCACTTTTATCAACTGGTTCCTCAACATATGACCACATATTTGAATTTTTTATATTTCCCCATGACCTTGCCCATGTTTCATTGGCCCAACATAAGCAAAACGGCATATCTATATCCTTCCAGTGCAATAAATTTTCGATAGGTTTTTCTAAAACTTGCTTTCCATCTGCAAACCAATAATGATACATACACATACCATCAATCCCATATTTTTTCATAAGGCCACACTGCCAAACCATGGTTTCTTTTTTCAATAAATCATAATAATTTTTATCAAGTGGTTTTTTTGGCTGTACATGATTATCAAATAATGGTCTTGCCTTTTGGGTTGACACCCAATCCGTAAATCCTTCTCCCCACCACATATCATTTTCCTCTGTACGATGATATTGTGGAAGATACATAGCTATTATTTTCATACGTGATACCTTTCTAATAGTTTAATCCTATATCATCCCAACATTACTATATAATTTAAATAATTACTTTCTTATTACATATTTTATATAATCATTTAAACTTCCAATTCCATTTTTGTTTTCATGAAAAGATGTAAATTGCATAGTCATTTTTTTTTCATAATCTTGTTTATCTATATACTGTGGTAATTCGAAGGAATATTTATTACTTTCATTTATATTTTTATCATAAATCCAATATATCGTTTTCCATTCGTCTTCAATTAATGTCTTTTTCAATATTTGTTCTCCTGTTGATGCAATAGGTGTCAAACACTCATCAAGATTATAACCTGCCTTAAACTTATCTTCATATATATACTGTCTACCCCAACAATCATATATTGCAATTTTATCACTTTTATCCAAAAAATAAAAAGGTTGATTTTGCTTTGCCAATGGCATTTCAATAATCTTAATAATAGTGCCATAAAAATCATATACATACATTTTAAAATTGCTTATTACAAAAATTTGATTACTTATAATTTTTAATAATGAAATTTTTATATTAACATCAAATTCATTAATTATAGAATTGTTTAATAAGTCTATTATAACAATTTTACTTTCTGAAATATTATATAACACCACAAAATTTTTATATGTAGATATATTTTCTACTTTATCAAGCATAATTTCATGTATTAATTTTTCATTAAGAAACATTTTCTTTTTTGTATCATATATTAATAAAAAGAAAGGATTTCTATCAAAAAAATATACTTTTTCTCCTAATGTCACAACAAACATTCCCCATGCTGACTTTTGGGGATTTTTCCAATCAAGACAAACTATATTTTTATTTTTTTCCCTTATCATATATATTTTTTTTGCAGTATTCGTTGTCAAAAAAATACATTTGTTACAATAACTTATAGAAAACCATCCATCATCTATTACCGGCAAATTACATATAATCTTGCTCCCACCCGTTTCAAGATTACATGCATAAACCTTATTATCTATACTTGAAATTCCATAAATCATTTTTTCTTCCGTCCTGCATGCAACGTCTAGACATACCGTCATTTTATTTCTCCTTTATTAAAACATTTTTAGTTGATAACTACATAAATTCGTCTCTTTTAATTGATGAAATAGCATATATTTTCAAAATTTATGAAAATAATATGTAATCCAAAACTATATCTAAATTATATTTATATATATGTTAAATACAGACACTCCAATTCTCTTTTACGCAAACAATCTTTCAATACAATGTATATTTAAATACCATTGCATATTATTTAAAGTCGTAGATATATCGTATACAGTGATATAACATCTATTATTCTTATATTTTCAGCATTATTATCAATAGTCTTGTGATTGTCAATAATAGAACTTTTTTACTCTGCTAACAATAAAAACGTAACGTTATATTCAAAAAGTCAATTTATTTTTTAATGCCTATTATATAACTTATATCATCAATACTAATTCCTCTATCGAAATTATTTTACACCTAATTTTCTTGCTTAGTTCTACCTCTATGTCTTTATATGCTGTAATAGCTGTTACAATAATTAAGTCAACTTCTGGAATTAAATCATTTTTTTTATAAATTGGTATGTTACAAAAATAATCGACTGATTGATCAATACCATACAATATCTGTACATCCGTCGCATTTAATTCATTATATAATGTTTCTCCAACATCTCCCAATCCATAAATTGCAACTGTACTAATTCCATTATTTTTTAAATATTCTGAAATATTTTTTTTATTCTGGTAATTGCGAGTCCAATTATTCATTAAACGAAACAACGCCGCATGCTTTTCCGATATTTTTTCTACTGAAAGAACAACTTTTTCCATAAAATTCCATATTAATATACTTCCAACTGCTATTCCTATAATAAAAGTTAATACAAAAATAAAAATCATCATAACATATCACCTAATTTTACCTATATATTCACAAATCATAGTCATATTTAATTTGTCACTATTTTCATAAGGATTTAAATAATATTCTACAAATTGACCGTGTTTATTTTCATCATATATATTTATAAATGTATCGATATTGCTCTTGTCTATATCAACAGCATTAACAATCTTTGAATAGCCTAATTTTTCATATTGTTTCATCTCTGAAAAATAGGCCTTATTTTTAATCAATTCACTTGTTAATACCTGTATAAAAGGTTTTTTGCAATACAATATATACTGAAAACATGTACTAGTATGTAAAATACATAATTCACATTCTTTTATTAACTGTTGTGTCTTATATAAAAACATTTTTCTACCCTCAAATGGATTATCACAATATTCGGATTTTGGATGTAATGCTATTACAACCTCCAAAGAATATTTTTCCTCAATAATCCTGAAAAGTGAATTTAATTCTTCAAAATATTTTTTTTCATTTTGTATAGGTGGATGAATTCCCATTTTTTTAAAATCAGAATGTCCCGTGTTATATTCATCAATAAAAACCGCAAACCTATTTTGAATTATACGATCATTATTTTTCTCTCGAATATGCATATCATAATCAAAAGAATGTAAGATTTTACATTTTCTAGAGGCTCTAATAAACTTATTATTAACTCTTTCAATGCACGCCTTTCCTTGTAACAACTCATACTTACTCGGATATATAATGCTATTTTTAATGCAGCAAATATCTTTAAAGGTCTTATATGGATTATTCTTCCAATTTAAAAAATAACTTTTAATAATTGTAAGAAAATTTTTATAATTTGATTTTTGAATGCCAGTATGTATTGTCAGCGGATAATAGTAATTTGCATATATACTTCGTCCACGAACGATTTTTTTCCTTAGATAATTACTAAAAAAATCATTGCTTTCTCCTGGATAGACAATGAAAAAATGATTTTTTACACTGAAATTATTGAAATATTGATCTATTTCATTAAGAAACTTAAAATATCTGATTGATACACCATCACAACTTTCAGGTGGTAATTCTATTGGAAAATTATATCTCAAATCACATAAATCCCATATTTCCGTATTAAATCCATATTTTTTTATAATATCTATATCAAATGCTATATAATCTTTTTTTTCAAAATGTTTATACAACATTACTAATATTATTTTATCAATTTTTTTTCTTTTAAATAATTTCATGCTTCAAAAACCTCTTAAATAAATATTTTAACAAAATCTGCTTTCTTGCATAATTACATTTTTTTGATAGTTTTTTAAATACTCTTCGTTTCGCTGATTTCCACACACATAAAAGCCAAAATTTTTTTCCATAGATGAGTATACATTTACTTCTTTATCAGAAAATCCAAGTTCATGCTCATATCTTTGATATGCTATAAGATTTTTTAAATACGCATAATACTGATAATATGCATCTGTCGCAGCTCTCCATAAAACATATTTGTATGGAATTGGAAAATCAAACACCCATTCAAAATCAAACGCATAAATATTACCTTTATTCACTTTTAAATTTGAAAATATAGTATCAATATTTGTTACTGGGGAACACATTTCTCCCTCTATATAATTACTTCCAAATATTTTTATATAGTTGTCTGTAATATAAAATGGCTTTAAACTTTGCTTATCGGGTGTAAGAACATCATTCAAATATTTTTTCACAGTTTCAACAAACTGCTTTTCATTCAAACGACATTCATACAAAAATTCGTCTAAACATTTTCCATTTATATAATCAGATACATATTTATTTTCTATAACTTCTCCATGTACAGTTTTTACATTATGTAATGTGCCTTCCCATTTTTTCTCATTTTCTTTCATACTCATAATATGTGCCTTACTTGATTCATTTAAGGCTAATTTTTTAACAATCTTTTTATCTGCATTTTCAACTATATATGTTGCAATTCTAAACTGCTCTTTTCTTTCTCTATTATATTTTGAAAATAACACATCTACAGTATTTTCCATCAATTGAGAAATAGTCAAAAATGAATTGGCCATATAGTCAAATTTATTATCATAGCACAATTGATCACTCACTACATCTTCCATAAAATTATAAAACCTTGGAGATGAATATACTTTTTTGTAAGTTCTCACCCTTCCAACCAAAGGTTTGCATCTATCAGAATATGTTACTGACGGAAGTTTATAATCTGGTAATGGATAGTAAAACATATTTTTTTTAAATCCAGATTTTTGTAGCATTCCTTCTAACTCATTTTTTGAAAAAGTCCTTACATTTTCTTTATTAGTATAATCATTTAACCCGCTATACATTTTTCCTGTGTGGTCTTCTGATGCACCATTCCAATATTTAATACCCATTTTATTTTCAATAGCAATAACAAGTATACCATTATGTTTTATATGTTTTCTTACAGTTTTAATCATTTCTAAAAATGGATTGGCAGATTTTATATACATTTTTGCATACTCCAGCACGCCTATTAGTGTTATTACATCATATTTTCCCAATTCAGGTTCAACACTTTGAAAATTCCCCAATAAAATTTCTATATTATCCTTTTCTTTATTCCTATATGCATTAATTAACGATCTCTTTTCTGACAACTCCACACATGTCACATTCCCTGCCTTTTTTGACAAAATGCTTGTTATTCCACCACACCCCGAACCAATTTCAAGAACATCCATCTTATCTGAAATAGGAAGCCACTCAACTAAATTCTCTCTGATATCAGATAAATGATATAATATTGGCCAACTATCACTATTTCTTAATAATTTATTCTCATTTTCAGCTTTGCAAGCCTCTAAAAGTATATTTTCCACATTACCATCAGAATACAAATCTCTCCCCGGGTATTTGCTATAATCAATTTTTACGTTTCCTATCATTTTTATAAATTTATCATTTTTCATTTTCTATTCTCCGTTTATATTTTTAATACTTAAACTATAAATAAGCAAATACAGAAAATGCACAAAAATAATCTGCTTTTGTTTGTATCTCAGATACATTTCAAAAGATTATGAAAAATCTGTTTTTCTGACGCGGACATAATTGTGCAATATTTTAAATTTGCTCATTTATAATACTTAAATATATTATAAATCATTTAAATTTGATAATATTTAATACAGGCTATACCACAAGAATAACCATTTGAAATAATATACTAGTAGTCATTTATTTAAAATCAAAGATCTTTTTATAGTCATCTTAACTAGCATATCCCATTTACATAGAAACATATGTTTTTTAGAGGCAATTGCATTAGCACAACATTTCAATTTTTTTACTAATTATCCTATTTGACATTACATTTAATGTAATAATTTTCTGAATATCTTTTCTTAAATAAGATTTTCTACTATTCTTAATTATATTTATACACTATTTGTTTTGATAAGCCACATGTTAGTAACAAATTTTGCTATATTTATCATCTAAATCAACAATATTCTATCTCTCACCCTAAAACCATTTTGGAAACATTTATTTTTTACATAGGTGATTTTTCGCCATCTATCGATAAAATCTTATATTTTCTTTAACTTACTATTCAAGAACTTCGCTGTTTCTTTTTTCTTATATTACAAAATAGTTTGATTAACTAGAAAATATTGCTACCTATAAATAATACATTACACAAGTTGCTTCAATCCGTAAATCTGTGTAGCCGGCTGCTATAAATATGCGTTTAAAACCAGCTGCATCATTAAGCATGATTAAATGCCTCTATAAGATTTTTTATAAAATCAGGTGTAGCAGTATTAGTGATTTCAAATGTAACTCCATTGGTTTTTATTACAGCAGCTATTGTATTATCTTTAAAAGAACAGCCATCATTTTTGTTTTCACATATAGTACGTGCTACAGTTAATTCTGTGGATTATGGAGCTTCTTTAGTTACAGGAAGTTCCACAAATGTAGCTGTCTGTCTTTCAAGTGTATCAATACATGTTTCTTTGAGCTTCCTCTGCCAGTAATAATACTGGTCTTTGGATATGTTGTTTATCTCAAGCCGCTGAAGTACCTTCATGCCGCTTGAGCGGCATTTCTTTATTATGGCTGCCCACTTTTTAAGATTGTGCTGTGTTTCCAGCTCTTTAGCGTTCAATAATTATAACCTCCTGAAAAATTTGTGATAGTTGTACAAATTGTACAATTTGTTAAAATCGTACAACTTGTGCAATTGGATTATTATTGTTATAGCAAATTCTTGGGGGTATTTGTAGGTACATGGGTTGGAACGTTTATACTTATAAAGTGAGTAAAAAAAATTTATAGTAAAATTAAGTTATAATTATAATTAAATAAAACCATCCGAATCTAATATCACTTCAGATGGGCAAATAAAATTTTATAATATTTTTGCCTCCATGCTATTTTAAGATTCATCCTAAATCTCCCTTATTTATGTATTATATCGGCTATATTTCACAAAAATTTAGTACGTCTTTAAATAAACTCTTTTCAACAACAACTCACTCATCATTTACTATTTAAATGTCAAATTGATTAACCTTACATTCACATATATCCTATAATTATTTTCTTTTCCCTCCTAGAGAAACTTTGAAAGTAAATGCTCCATCCGTTCTTACTAATCATTACAGAATGTTTATTTTCCATCCTTTATGTATATTAAAAACATTCGTAAAATGATTCTATATCTGTATTTCTCATATTGTATCTTTCTATATAAGAATATAGCACTTAAAAATAACAATATAATACTTTCAAAAAAATAAAATACATAATGAAAGTGAAAACATAGTGTCATGAATAAGTTTAGTAAGATTATAGATATAAAACCTAATGACAATGAACGACTCATTTCTGAAATAACAAGCATTTTGTCGGCCTTAAATGACAGTCCATTTATTTCTACAATATTTAAACAATAAGAAAATATTATTGTATTCAATTGCTTTTGCTGCTCAATGGTTCTAATATTCTTTGTATTTATATCAAAATAATCAATTAAAATTTTTTTAATATTCAATGCATCATTGTAAGCCCATCCATTATTTAGTATTTTCGTATATTTATCTTTTAAAAGAAAAATTTCTCTAGGTTTACCACCATATATAATTTTATATAAGAATTTTTCGTCAATTATATTGCCCATCTGTTGAAAGATTATGCCTAATAAATAACTAATTACAAAGAAAACAATATATTTTTCATTCTCCCAATCAACCCATTGATTATAAAATTCAAATGACAGTGAAATACATGATAAGGTTGAAATAATAACGCCAGGAATAAGCATGGTAAATATATCAAAAATATTAAACTTTTCAAATAGATTTTCCACTATAACATCCTCCTATGTATTATTATAACATGACACCATTTTACAACTTAATAAATGATAGACTGGTAACTGATACCTTGGCTTATCTCAAAGCTAAAATCTTGTACACTTATTGTACGGTATTCCGCAAAGTGTTCATCCGCATAAGGCAGAATCTTCATGGCATAATAACTAATATTAATAAGATTAACCATCATCTCAATGTCAATGCCTTTGCGACTACGCACCGTATAACTATACAAAGAGCAGAAAGTTTTCTGCTCATAACAACTGGTTTCAATATTCCAACGTAATGAGTACAAAATCAATGATAAACCTAAATTATTCACGGCATTGCCATTAATAATTTAAGCTAATGATTATTTTCTGTTCTCTTTTTTATCGTTGCCGCATATCCAACTCCTGGCAACATCCATTCTTTAAATTTAAGACTACATATTCCAAAATTTTTCATTTCGTTTGCTTTATATGAGTCAGAATATGCTTTACTAAATGATGAATATGTAGACGATAATATTGTATACATTTTATCCAAACCATCATCAAGACTAATATTTACATTAAACTCTTTACATGGAAAAGGTAATCCATATGCTTGAAAAAAATCTTGTGGTGGACATACATAGCTACTTTGAATATCTATTACAACTGGCATATTATCTTTTATCGGCATTGATTTTTCTGTTTCAACATAGTAATTCAATTGTCCTCTATTAATATCTTCACTTATTTTTAATTCAACCTGCTTAGTATATTCTACTCCATTTATTATTAATTTCTCTATTTTATAAGTTTCTGCCTGCTGCTTTGTCGCTTGAAATCTTTTTCCAAAAGCTTTATGCTCACTATCAAGGTAACAATAATCATAACTATCAATTATATTTACTTTGACTAGATTTCTTCTATATTTATTGATTTTTACAAATCTGTTCATTGAATTTAAAATACCTCTTGCAGTTAATGCCTGTACAAGATTACTTGAAACACTTGATGCCAAATCTCTTATATCCATATAATAATATTTTTTTATATAACTTGATAGCAATTCAACATTTTGCTCTTCCAATTGCTTAATGGTCATTTTATTCCAATCCCTAGCTACTGAATCCGCTCTAATCCAACCTGTTAAATTATATTTGGGATATTTTTCACTAATTATCTTATCCAATTGAGAGTAAACAGCTCCCTTTATTTGACTTCTATCATCAACCATTATTCGAATGTTTTTTTGTGTTGTTAATTTGACAAAGTCATCATATTTATCTTTATTTTTAGTTTCAAACACAACATCTTTTCCCAATTCAATTGCATTTCTTAATAACATAGATTCACTTAACTGTATAATTGTAATAGGTTTATTAATACTAGAGGCATACTCATATTCCCACTGTGTATAACCAATACCTTTTTCTTCATAAATAGACCCATATTTGCCACCCAATAATAATAAATAGATATCAGAATCATCTATCCATCTCTTAATTATATTTATTACCTCTCCAGCACCTCCAAATAATTCCATTCCTGCTGGAATATGTCCAGCATCCAAAATACCTTTTGTAACCTCTTCTCTTTCCTTTTTTAATCTTCAAAAGTTGATGATACAAACACCTGATATTTTTTATCTCTCATAATAAATATTTCCTCTCTCTTATCCATCAAAATAGCAACAAGCCACCCGAATCCTAACGATTCGAATGGCTTGTAATTCTTTCTTGTGTATATATATTGTGTATGCCTCCATGCAATCATTAAGGATTCGTCATAAATCTTAAATATAGTATATACTCAATATATAACTTATGCAATAACAAAAAATAGCTTCCAACGGAGAATATCTACAATATTTTCTTTATAAAATAATGCATGCCTTTAAATAAAATCATTTTAACATTGTAACCAAAAGCCAAAAAGCAACCATCAGACCGAATATCCTTCTACTCTAATTTCCTTATCATATCTCTCCTTCTCCTCAAATAATTTTCTCTCCTGTTCCTTCGTAACATTATCCCATATCGCATCTGACAAATCTGCTTGTGCAAGCATTTTAACTATTGCTTCATCTTCAAGATTAAAAGAACTTATATCTACATCCGCTAATATAGCATCTTCCATTATACAGGCTTCCCACTTGCAATTATCTATAGTAACCCCAGTCATATCAGCACGTGTAAGATCAGCACTTCTGAAGTCAACTTCCGTTAAAATTGCATAGTCAAAATTAACAGCTGTCAAATCCGCACCCGCGAAACTCACATCAGTAAGTTTTGAATCATTAAAATATCCGCCTTCAATATTCGTTATATCAAATACAGTTTCTTCCATTTCAACATCTGAAAAATTGGCTACTGCAAGATATGCATTAGTAAAATCTGTTCCATCTAATGTTGCATTACTAAAGTCTGTTCTATCAGCCGTTGCCATCATTAATATTGCATCTTCCATATCACTATATTTAAATGAGGCACCACTCAATATTGCATTTTCCATATGACTTCCTCTCATATTACAATAATCCAATACCCATGATGCAATATTAACATCATCCCATTCCATATTTTCAAGTTGCAGCTTACATATATTATTTTCACTTATATTTATAAAATCGGATGTTCCTTTTATTAGCTCTGATATACTTTTTTCATACGTAAGCACAATATTCTTTAAATTTTGATAATTCCTGACATATATATATTGTGATAAATCACCTGTTCCTATCATCACTGGATAATTAACATTATATGCATTACACACTATTTCACTTAAAATACTATAATATTTTACTAATGTTATTACCTCATCTCCCAACATCAGGTTCTCATTCTGAATTATTTCCATTATAAAATCAGCTATCACATAATCTACTCTATTCTGGCTAAACATATAAAATATTTGTTTTAATTTTTTATTATAATCATCAGTCTTTGTATATTCATACATTAATTGTATTATCTCAATAGCTGCAAGATATTCATAGAATGTCTTATGCATAAACTCTATCTCTGTCTTCTGGTCATCTATTGTACTTTTACTATCATTGCCATTTTTAAAATTCTCTCTTAAGAAAAAAAGCAGTACAAGCTTTGATGGATTATCATCTTGATGTAATTTAATCCAGTTTTCACATAATTTTTTATCATCCATAACTGTACAATATTCATGTATTGTCTTTGCCGATACACTTCTACTGTTATTCCTATATGCACATCCACCAAGATGACCAAGCATTTTCTGATACTCTGAATATTCAGCCTTGTATTTTAAGCCGCCAGCTTTTTTTCTACTATATTCTCTTGTATATATACATTCAAATATTTTATCATACAATTCTGCTGTATTCTTTAATTCCATCAAATCAATATTTGAATACTTGGACGTCCACATAATAAGAAATAATAACAATGGCTGTCTGCTCAGCTCATCAAATCTGCTGTTCTGTAAAGGCATATTCTGGGCAATATTAAATTCTTTCTGAAGCTTATCCCAATAATCTAACCGCAGGTCTATTTCTAATAAATTATTTTCATCAACAACTTTATTTATATATTTTTTTCTTTCATCCTCATCTATATAAAGTGGTAATATTTCTACATCTATATAATTATCTATATTTTCTTTTGCATTTCTGACAGCCTGTGTTCTTCCACTGACTATCACCTTACAGTCAAACTTCCATTTTTCGCCTTCAAGTTCTCTTAACAACTCCTCCGACTTTTCATAAACCTTATATTTTATTTCATCCAATCCATCTAATATAAGAATCCTGTCTAATCTGTTATCGGCTTCATAAAACCAAGGATACCCATTCTTAATATATTGTTTTACAACATCTAATGCTGTCTTTACATCAACAAATGTTACTTCAAATAAATTAAGTGAAAGAACTATTGTTTTTTTGTCCTTGACACCATTGGTTAATTCATCGACTACTTTCTTTAACACTGAAGACTTACCACTGCCAGGCTCTCCATATACAAGCAGCATACTATTGATATATATATCATTGCTGTATTGCTTATCTTTCAGCCATTTACATATATATTCTGCAATATTTTCAACCTTTTTTTCTGTATGTTCTATGTTTTCGCATATAATGGCATGTAAATCTGTATATATTTTATTCAATCCAAAGCTTTCGCCCATTACAGATTCTCTATATGCATCATGCATATTTTTAATATAAATCTTATACTCTTCATCCTCGAATATATTATACATATTCTCTAATATTTCACATCTCTTTAATGAAGCTGGCATTTCTTTTATTTCCTGCCTAATACAATCTAACTTTGAACTAATATTTTCTATACTTTTATGCTCTATCCAATTTCTAAGTTCATCATTTTTTAAAATTTCCCTTTCCAGAAAACTTTTCCAAGTTTCGACCTGAACTTCTCCTATTGGTTGTGCACTAATCGTGGATAATGCTTTTTTGATTGAATCATCTTTAAGACTGTTATTCTGCATCCATTCAAAATATAACTTTTCACAACATACTGCTATATCATCTTTATTATGTGTATGGGTATTGGCATACGTCTCCACACTATGCTCTATAGCATCATATAAGCCTGCTCCCACTGCATTATTATCACCTTCAAGCCGTTTTTTTAATTTTTCCCAAAGTATTCCTGTTCCACTTTCAATTAGCTTCTGCCCTATATATTCAGGTGGAATAATGGCACTTATACCTCCTGCCAGCAATTTTATTGCTTCGTTCATCATATATTTCCTCTCTACTTCATCTTTGCAGTGAATTTAAGACTAACAAACTATATCAAAAAAACATAAAGCCACCCGAACCCTAACGATTCAAATGGCCTGTATACTAGTATCTATTATATATTGTCTTCATGTAAAAAAGATCAATCAGCATATAACCGATTGACCTTTCATTTTCATTGCAATAATATTACAGCAATTTGATTCATCTATTATTTCGCAGAAAATAACGCAGCTCTTTTATATGTTGCTGCATACTCACGATTATTCTCTTCTATTCTTTCATCTGCTTTTCGAGCTACTACATCATAAGATGCATTTGTTAAACGATCAACTCGTTTTGCACTTTTTATTGTTGCATATGCATTCTTGCCAAATAGCAATTTTTTCTGTTCAGCCACGATATCTCCTCCTTTTTTTATGTTCGTCTAGTATATCATACTTTATTTCTTTTTTCAATTAAGAATTGTTTCTATACAACCATCATGATTCATCGTAAATCTAATCCATAAGTATGTGCTTCTAATATTGCTCATACAATATCAAAAGCATAATGTTTGTATATATTCCCACAATATAACATTGTATTCACAGCTTATTAACATATATTCTAAAAATTGCTTAAAATACATTATACCAAAAATATTATACAAGGAGATTTTATAATGATTAATTCACATCAACTTATGGAAAACTATATTGAACACTGTGAGGCAAACAAACGCCTTGACAAGAAAACTCTGAAAGCTTATAGAATTGATTTAAAACAGTTTTCTGAACATTTACCTGTTACTGTTATTTCTGATATAACCCCTGAGCTTATTGAGAATTATATTGCCATGCTCAATAAAAAATACCAACCCAAAACTGTAAAACGAAAAATTGCTTCTATCAAGGCTTTTTTCCATTTTTTAGAATATAAAGACATATTAAATGTAAATCCATTTAATAAATTACAAATCCACTTCCGCGAACCTGTAAAATTACCACGCACTATTCCTCTATATACTATAGAAATATTTCTCTCTACTATCTATTCGTATCAAAAAAATGCAAAAACACTCTACCAGCGCCGTAATGCATTACGCGATGCAGCTGTTATAGAATTACTTTTCAGTTCCGGAATACGTATATCTGAGTTATGTGCATTACAACCTCAGCACATTAATTTATATGATGGTACTATTCTTATTCACGGAAAAGGAAACAAAGAACGTCGTATACAAATTGCCAATTACTCTGTGTTGCGCATACTGAATGAATACTTCGATGAATTCTATAACGAAATACAAAGCTGTAGTTATTTTTTCGTAAATCAGAAAGGAACCCCATTATCCGATCAGACCGTCCGGAGAACAATCAACAAATATGCTGACCTGGCTGCTATTAATCTACACATTACTCCGCATATGTTTCGCCATACATTTGCAACATCTTTACTTGAAGCTGATGTTGATATCCGTTATATCCAGGAAATGCTAGGTCATAGTTCTATTAACATTACAGAAATTTATACACATGTCGCCGTTACTAAACAACGGGATATTCTTTTAAATAAACATCCAAGGAAGGATTTTAATATATAAATTGAATACTATATTTGTGCATTTTCGCAACTCATTTTATACGCATGAAATGGGTTGATTTTTTATTGATAATAAGAAGTTATCCATTGAAAGCAGTTCGAAAAGACAATAGATAATACATGATTATCAGTTGAGTTTACGGAGGAAAATTATGATGAAGAAAACTGTGCTTATTTTGTGCATACTTGGGGATCCAGTATCTCCACCTGCTTCTTATCACAGAACTGGTGGTTTTAATGTTGATACAGCGGAACTAATTAGCTATTTTGATGCCCATCAATATTCGCTAGCTATTATTACAAATACGTCTAAATACTGTACAAAATTATATGAAAAATATAATGATTATACGGAAATCTATAGAATTGAACTCTCACATGATATAATGGACAATCAGGAAAAACTCGCAGACAAATATAACTATTTTTGGGAATGCACATTAACAATTATTAAGGATAACAATATTTGTCCTGTATTCATTCATAGTCTATACTGGTATTCTGGATACTTAGGAAGCATGTTAAGTGCATATCTTAATATTCCATTTATTCATAGCCTTGTTGCTCTTGCAGCAGACAAAGATAAAACAGGTGCTCTTAAATCATTTGCTGTACAACTAGAATGGGAAAAATACTTTTTGCCAAAGGCATCACTTATTTTGGCAATAACTGAATCCGAAAAAGAAACCATAAAAACATATTATAATATTCAAGATTCAAAGTGCATCGTTGTAGGTCGAAATGTTAGTTCTGATTTTTTTGCGCCTCATGATGAAATGGGAATCAGTTCAATATTTAATATCGAACATAATGATGATGATAATTTGTTCTTCACTCCCCATACAAACCCTACGTCTTGGTGGAACAGTGGAGCATTTTTGTATATGGGTCGAATCAATCATGAAAAAGGCGTTGATGTAATTATCTATGCATGGTACTCTCTGTATCAACAATACAATGGAAAAGTACCACCATTATGGTTAGTCGGTGGTGATCCCATTGCAATAAATACAATTAGAGAACAACTAAATATCCCTATAACAGAATTAGAAGAATTAGAAAAAGAGAATAAAATATGCTGGTGGGGATATCTCAATCCTCCTGCAATAAGTACATTACTTATGAAATCACTGGTGCTTATTATGCATTCGCAGTATGAATCGGGAGGTCGTATAATCATTGAGGCATTTAGTCAAAGTCGTCCTGTAATAGCAACTCCAACAGGATTTGGAAAGGATTTTATCCATGAATGGGTAAATGGTTTTCTCGTTCCTTTTGGAGATATAAAATGCCTTATGCATAAAATGGAATATTTTATTAAACAACCTCTTCTTACCAAAGTACTTGGGCAGGTGGCTTATCAATACCATTTACAAATACAAAATATGTGGGATAGTAAAAATAAGCATCTTCTAATTTACAAATATTTTTCAACTTTGAACTCATTTAGTAATTATGAATTGCCCAAAAGTTTATATGCTAATTCTTTTAATCCTCCGGTTTTACCATTCGGAAAAATTTCGACATATCCATACGGCTATCAGGAAAAGGAAAATTACGAAAATTACATAAAAATAGTGTATAAAGACTCAATTTTAAATCTATCATACAAAAAAAATTTATCCAATAAATCTTATATTTGGTATATGCAGAACATTAATTCTGAATTCTTCGTTATAAAAGCACTTTTTTCAATAATGAATTCAGCTAAAATTTGGAATCAACAGCTCTGCCAAGAAGCTATTACTATAACAGAATCGCTTGAACGACTCTTGGTTTGTAATCATTGTAAAACATGCATACCTATAACTGTCGCTCCAAATGGTAAGTATATAACAATGCCTTATGCAGAAAGAAAAAATATCCAAAATTTATCAATCCAGGATTTACGCGAAATTGCTATCCTTTGCTATCGTTTCAATACATCTAAATTGCATGAAAAGGATTTTAAACACCTTAAGCCTTTTTGGATGGGTGGGGAAAAAAATGATATATACAACATATTGAAAGAAGTTGTCAATCCTTTTACTGCGACTTCAGGATTGTTTTTAAATTTTGTTAATAAAAACAATAATGAGATTCAAAAACTTCTTTCAACCGCACAAAAGGTATATAATTATAAATCAATAAATTATGATAACAGTATTATTATGCATCTTGCAATAAAAGAAAATAAACTCTTTTTATTACCAAGCAGATATATTTACTCTGGACCGTTAGGAATGGATGCCGGACGATTATGTATTGAATACTGCCTTTGTTCCATATATGATAAAAAGATATTGTCTCAAATAGTAATAATATTGTCTGAAATTTACCATATTGACCCAAAAGATACAATTGTTTATATTAAAACCAATATTTTGCTTTTACTTCGAAAATACTTTCATTTGGGATTTAGCGCTGAACCATTATTAAAATTATGGACGGATATTAAAAACATCAATTGAATATTCTTGTACGGAATGAGCCACCTATTCAGACGGAATGAGCCACTTTATAGTGACTAGAATTGGGTGGCTCACTCTCACCGAACAAGTGATCTCATTTGGGCGCAGACTATTCATCAATAACCCATAATAAAATGTCTGCCTTGCATATAAATACTTGACTCAAATTCAGAATCCATTACAAAAGTTCTTTTCTCGATTTTAGCAAGAAGTTCCAGAATTTGAGGTAAAAAAATATTCTGTCTTATTTTATTGAAATATGGCAAGATTCTTTCTTTATTTTTATCAAAAACACTATTACACTGATTTATGAGAATATAAAATATTGCGTAATATTTGGGATATTTCCCATTTTCAAAATTAATTTTATTTATTCGATCCGTGTAATGTTCAAGTAAAATATCAATTACTTTTTCCCAATATATAATAGCTTCAGGAGAATGCATTTCAAATAAAACAGAACAGTAATTTGCTATAATAGGCCATTCGTTAGATACATAGGTACTATCAGCATAATTTTTCATACCAAACACAAAGAATTCTTTTGCCTTTTCCAAGTTTCCCTCTGCCAAGTAAATAATACCAATTATATTTTCGACACGTCCTGTTTCATTTTTCAACCCAGCTTTATGAGTTTCTTTTAGTATGTTCTCTGCTTCTTTTAGAAGATTATCATTTTCATATTTTTTTAGATTAAATCTAGCATTTAAATGATGAATCTTATTATGATAGATCTCTGCTAATGCAAGTTCATCGTATAACCCAATATTTTTTTCTATATTATTTAAGGCTAGTTCGGGATTCCAATCGTAATAATAAGTATAATATAATGTATTGATTGTAAAATGTAGGTAAGCAGAATCTCTGCAGTTTTTCAATGCCGAGTCTACTTGTTTTATAGCAGCAATTATCCCATTAATTTCTTTTTCTGCAATTAAGTATTCCACCCAAACACTTTCAGCCAACACTTTAGATATATTATTCCCTTCAACTGTTATATAATTCTTCGCCATTCTTATAGTTATGTATGTTTTTTTGAAATCCCCCTTATGATGATAATATTGATTCATTATTAAAAGATATGTGGTGTACAGGTCACAAAAATCTTGTTGTTCCATCAATTCGTCAGAAGGTTCATTTAAAATCTCTTCTAATTGTTGAATATACATTTCTGTTTTTTTTAGGTTATTTTTAGTATAGAAATCTACATTAATAGCATATTCTAAAAAACGGACCTTTAATATGTAATAATCTTCATGTGCATATATTCTATCAATCACGCAAAGACATTTGTCTATATATTTTGCACACATAGAATATTGGCCATGTGAGTATTTATATTTTCCTAGTAATAAACCAGTATAAATCATATCTTCTGAATTATTATCTGCTTCATATAATTTAAATTTTAATTCTAATAGTTTTTCATGATCCATCTCATACGATTCTACTTTAGTGAGAATATCCTTTACTAATATTTTTATGCTCGAGTATGATGCATAAAGACAAGCATCAATTATTTCCTGATATATTAAGTGACTCGTTTTTATTTCATCTTTACCAATAAAAATAACATCACTTTCAACTAAGTCTGATGGTATATCCATCAGACCTATGCTTAAGACATCCTGTAATACAAATTCTTTTACGTTTCCAGAAAAAAATTTTAGCAATAAAAATATTTTCTTAGACAGTGGATTATTCTCTGCAAGCTTGTTGATTAGTAAATTTACGATTTCAAGTTTATTTTCCACATAAGTAGAAGATAGAATTGCAGTCCATAATTCTTTTGGATTATTCTGAAAATCAAAATTAAGTTTAATGTAATCAACAAATGATTTCAAAAACAAAGGATTGTTGCCTGCATATTTGATTATTTTATTTTTAGCCTCAAAAGAGAGCTTTTGTGGTGTTAATAAAAAATCAATATACTGGTAACTTTCTTCGACATGCAATCTTTTTACTTCATATTCCTGAATACAATTACTCAGATTTTTGAGTTTCTTTTCATATACACTCCAGTCTTTACTGTCCATATTAACATCAATATATTCAGATGTTCTTACTTCTAATATTAATTGAATATCCTCAACAAGTTCTTTTGTTAATTGACATAAGAAATCTAATAATTCTATGGTAGCAACATTGATATTTGCAATACAAAATACCATTTTTCTTTTAATAGTACAAACGTGTAATAGTTTTTTTAAATATAAAATAATGGAACGATTATAAATATCTGCTTTTCTTGATAATTCTTCCTTGCTTTTTTCAAAGGAACACAAAATCACTTCCACTAGGTTTGAACCAATTTCAGTAGTTCCGAGTCGACATACAGCTTCCCTCAAATCTTCGGTTTCCATACAAAGAAGATATTCTTCCGAGATATGCCATATATTGGATAGTATGCGAATAAAAATAGTCCTTGGAGTATCTGCATCCTTTAAACTTATAGAAATGCACTGCACATTTCTATTTGTCAACTCATCTAATATTTTATCAATCAAAAAGCTTTTTCCAACACCAGCTTCACCAGTTAAAAGGATACTTTTTGTTGTATAATATATGTCATTAACAATTTCATTACACTTGTTTTTTCTATATTCATTTAAAAAATCCCCCTTATGGTCTGATTCACGAAAAATAATTTTAAAATTTTTTTCATCAGTAATATGATTATCAATAACACAATTCCTTATAAAATTTAAAAGTTCTTTATTTTCAAAATCCTTAACGTATTCAGTATGTAAATCTAACCAGTTTCGTATCTCATTACCACTTAATTGATTAATAATCAATCCTGATTTATCAGAAAATGTAGAAAGAAGTTGATTGGTATTTTTTGAAAAATCAAGGTTTGTAGCAATTGTCAAGGCGTTTACGGCCATATTAATTGCAATAATAATAGATTTCGAAAAATCACTTAAGGGCAAATCTTTACGCTTATTATTTCTTAATTTCACTTCATATACCATACTTTTTTTATCGTCAAGTAATGGCTCATTGCTAGTTGACAGATAAAATCTGCCATCAATCCCACCATCTTTACGTGCTTGTGTTTGAAATCCTATAATATCTTTATACTGTATCTTTAATATATCAAACAAAATTGAAAACACAAGATTTTCAAAATCTTGCCAATCTTCATCTGTAAAATGCATTAATCTACTCCTTTTCTTTTATCCAAAATATTTCCTCATCTTTAGAAAATGATTCAACATATCCGCTGCCGCTAATTTGACTTTTGTAGACTTTTAAAATATCTAATTTATCCCATCCATTTGGGACCTTTATTCTACTTCGCATTCCCCATAGTTCATCAGATAAAATTGGTGGTTTGGCAAAAGTAACACCTTGGCGTTGTGGCCATTTTTTATCATCACCGCCATGAATAATATATTCAAATATTTTTATAAATTTTGACCTATCAATTTGCTCAAGTACTTCATTCATAAACAAATTAAGTGCTTTATGATCTCCGTGAAGATCAAAAATACTTGGTAAATATATTTCATCGGGATTTGTTATTTGAACTATTTCGTTTAAACATTTCAATAGTGAATCCCGATTATATGTAAGATGTTTATTCCAAACCAACATTGCAAATTCATCCATATTTCCTACAGGATGATAAGTTTGTTTACTATATGGTGATGAAATAATTTTTTCATTAGAATAAAACAATTTATATAAAAAACTCTCATTGATATCCATACCAGTATCAGCAAATCCCAACCATATTACATTTTTATCTGAAAGACCATACTTTTTTATCGCATTCTCAAATTCATAATATCGAATTTTGGCAATATCTTTTCCCAAATAATCGCCATTAGTTACTACAACAATATTAATAGAATATTCGTTTAAAATCGCGGTTCGAATAATACCTGAACATGCTAATGATTCATCATCTGGATGTGGAGCAAAAACTAAAATAGAACGCATATTGTCATTCTCCTTACTTTTTTGCTTTATATTATAAAGCTATAAAACAAAAAGGTAAATGTAACATCCTCCAATATTTATTCAGTTGATAATCATGTATTATCTATTGTCTTTTCGAACTGCTTTCAATGGATAACTTCTTATTATCATTCATTTATTATAACATATAAAATCTAAATTTAGAATCTTATTTAAGTCCTTAAAAATATACCGCAAATATACTCCATTAATCAAAGTCATTTTATAACACCCAGCAGTCTATGTATAATAAATTTAATATCTCATTCTCAATTATTCAAACTCAATCTCCTCATTAACCTTTTCATGAATATTAATCCTATTTTGAACATCTATTTTATTCACAAGCCAGCCATTAAGATGACAGTTTCTGATAAATTCTTCTATCCGGTTGACACCATTCATTTCCTTTAATGTCACAACAACGCCAAAACGCAGTCCAACGCCATCTTTGTAATCCAATCTGTTGTTAGTTTTAATCTCCATTCCCCAGTTTTTATTTCTATATGATCTCTTAGGAATTCTTTTTCTTTTAATAACCTCAGATATATATTTCACATTATCCCATTTACGGAATCTTTCTCGTGCCTCTCCCTCAAGAATAAAGTTTTTCTCACCATCCAATGTTTCATCCAGATTCTGCTTATCTGCGTTTATCTCATTGAGCATTCCATTATCTTTTATTCTACCAAAATGAAGGTTAAGTTCTGTATTTGTGTAATCAACCCCCTGTGCACGGTCACATATTGGAAAATAACACATTGTTGCCCTTACAAAATACGGATAATAATTATCTTTAAGTGGTATTGGAAAATAGTAATTATATGTGTTCCATTTTTCACTGACATCTGTTACCAGAAATTTAATCTCATCATCCTTCGTCTCAACAATATCTTCAATTCTAATAGGTACAATACCATGTCCGTAAAGCGCTACCTCTTCAGGTCCAGGTGCTTCATTCCATCCCCTTGCAGCATCTATAATCAAAGCTTTTGCAAGTTCCCTGGTTAACCCTAATATATCTATCAGATATGACAGCTTTCTTGCAATCCATGGTGCTGCAAAGGACGTTCCTGCAACATTAGCCTCTCCCAATGGTTCGCATACACGTATATACTGTTCCTCACTACCACCATAATAACTTACATCTGGTTTTGCAAAAAAAGAAAGTGCCAGACCTTTTCTTGAATATCGTGTAGATAATCCACTCTTTGTTACCGCATTTACAACCATACTATTAATAGAATCAGCAGGTGAACCTATTTTTACAACATTAGTATTAGGCTTATTAGTTCCTGCTACTACGAATATAACATCATTTTCATACTGTATCTGATCCAGAACCGCTCCCTCTGCTGAAATAAAATTATCATTTATTTCCTGGTTACTTCCCAGTGAAATATTCCATACCTTTATATCTTTATTTTCCTCAACAATACTTTTTATAAATTTTATAATTCTGAATGAAGAGAATTGGGCACCTGCTGCCACGCCAAAATGTCTGACCCTGAAACGCCCACATCCATCATCAAGCCATGGATTCAGCTTTGGTCCGTCTACTATGATTGATGATACAGCTGTTCCATGACGATAATCATCTGAAGAAACCGGAAGTCTGTCATCTATCATTTTGTGGTATTCAACCCATTCGCCAAAATATACTCTTTCATCAAACAATGTATCAATAACTCCTATAACTGGTTCACATTTCGGAGCTGGAATCGTTACTTGTTGTTCTTCATACTTATCTATAAAATCTTCTGGCGATAACTCTGAAAGATTTTCCGTTGACATTGCAACCAGATAAGGTGCTTTTTCATATAACAGATTTAATTGGTTTACATCCAGATAAACTGTTCTATTATCTAGCACTCTGGCTGATAAGATATCAATACCGATACTTTTAAATATTTTTTTAATATCTACACCCGTATCGTATATTGTAATAATGCTTTCTTTGTTGTGTTTATCAGCTAATTCAACATCAAAATCTTCGATATATGATACATCTGCTATAATCTGTCTAAACAACGACTTACTTAGATTCAATTCCTTATAATCTATTGCATCAAACGTTTTACGATTATCAAATATTTCCTTAGAAATCGCACCTTCAAAGTATAACCTTAAAATATTCTCAGCCTTGCAGAGCAAGGAAATGCTATTATCTATATCTGATAAATCTAAAAAATATGTTATAATATGCTTTGTTTTATCTGGATTGAATTTAGCACCGACAATCGCATAATTTGATTTTTCCCCTTTGAATATTCCTGAAATTCTGTTCGTTTTAGCCACTATCTTGTTATAGTACACACTCACTAACGCCCCATTAAATGCCTGATTCTCATTTTCCCAGAAATTCTTCAACTGATTCAGTCTTTCTATCAATCGAAGAATATGTACACTTGTGACTGTTACCTTGCTATTCATGGCAGCTCCGCCACCACCACCGTTTTTTGAAGCCTGTTCGAAACGTTTTCCCTTTAATTCCAATACATTATTCATTCCCTTTCTCCTCCATATAAGTAAATTCTCCAATAATTCAATTCCTAATAATTTCAATTTCTACTACAATTCATTTTTAATTATTTTATTCATTCAGCTTTCTTGATACACTACTTTTAGATTCCCCCTTAAGTTTCTCTATTTCACGCACTGAAAACCCCTTTTCATGCAGCCACGAAACATCTTTCTCATCAATATTACCAATCAGATTATTAAACAGCCTTCTAAGATAATCATTTTCTGAATTCACATCACTAAAAGCTAGTGATGTTTTTATTATGTTTTTGAGTTCTCCTGGATATGGTATTTTCTCTGCCACATTCAGTATTTTTCTAAAAAGACGTATATCCTTTGATATTCCTTTGAAATTCCTGACAAATGAATTAAAATAATATTCTGCAACTTCAATTAAATCTTCTTTAGTATAACAATCAAAATTAATAACTGCATCAAATCTTCTCACTAAAGCCTTATCAAAGTTAGAGAACAAGTTTGTTGTTGCAATAATAACAATCTCCTTATTCAAGTCTGTCAGGCGGTCTAATTCTTTTAAAATAACCGATGTTGCTCTCCCCATTTCACGCACATCATTACTATTTATACGATCTAATGCTATAACATCAATTTCATCGAATAATACGACCACCTTATCTGGCTGTGGAAGCTTGTTGATTTCATTGAAAAGTGCTGCAATATTCTTATTAGTCTGTCCAAGCTTACTATCAATAAGATTTTCAAAATCTACATAAAACAATGTTCTGTCAAGTAATCTTGCAACCTGTTTGACAGCTTCAGTTTTTCCACTTCCTGGCATTCCTTCAAATAGAAATTTATTAATCCCAATATTATGATTTACTGCATTAATGATTCCTTTTATATTCTCTGATATTATCGATGGCAGATATAAAGGCTGAACTGTGCTTGTTTCTATTGGTTTTAAATATTCACTTTCAAAATCACTCCCTTGTGGTGTATATAGATTTGATTCAGCAATCAAACTCATAATATATTCAGCAAGCTGGTCATCCCCAATACTGTCAAAATATCTTGCAATATTAATAGCTTCATTTCTAAAACCATTCTCATTTCTTTCAACATGATATTTAATCAGATTCAAAACATTTTGCTTTTTCATATTACAGGATTCCTTTCTATATTACAGATAATTTAATATACTTATATTTATTATACTATTGCATATTGGGACAAAAGTCAATATTATGGGACATTTTATTATTTTTATATTTATTCAATATTTTCACAAAACGCTTTCCTACAAATATTGTCTTGTCAATAAGACACTTTTCACTAGAAAATCATATTAATCATTGTTTAACAAAAAATAGCAGATCCTCGTAATTATTTTCATTAATCACAAGAGATTCTGCTACTTTATTTTTCATCAACACAGAAAATAGAATTATATCTCCACATCCTGTATCATAACTGGTTTCTTTTCATTTCTGCATTTCTGTGCCACCGCACATGCATCACCATAGTACGCATCGCACACTTCTATTGCCATTCGTATCTTGTTATTTGGTATAATATACTCTGCATATTCTCTTTCTATATCACTATATGCTGCAAGCAGTTCCTCACTTTCCCTGCTAAGGATATCTTCCATATCTCCCTCAAATGAAAGCATACATACAACATCACTCTCATTTTCCTTAAATACCTTTATAGCCCTGTGGATTTTATCAAACATTTTCATGCCATGCTCAAGGAATCCATTAACACCTATATAATATAGTATTATCTTCTTATAGCTTCCGTCTGGTCTTTCTACCTTTCTTTTCCATGCATCTGGCAGCATGTATATCTTATTATCAGCGTTGCTGCCTTTATACCACTTATAACCCTCACCATTTATCTTTGAATTCCATTCATCCTTTGATTCTTCTCCCATGAATTCTGTGAGCTTCTTCACATACAGTTCCTTCATTGCTTCTGACTGGACTATTGTTTCATCAGCATATATAACCCCTGGGACTGTAACATATGCTTCCATGCTGCGATATGCCCTCATATCATTAGGATCTATCTCATCAGTCATAAAATATGGTATATATGTAAGTTTATCTGTATATAAAGCAAGTTTTTTAGCATAATAATCTGGATGCACAGTACCTGACATATTACTCTCATCATACGGATTCTGAATTATGATTTCATCTGGCGCATATTCCTTATAATCATATTCTTTATATGATATAACATTGATGTAATCCGGATACATATCTGTATCTATATATGCTTCAACAGTTCCATCATAATTCTTATAATAATATGGAACAGGAACCACCTTTACTTCTATATCTTCTCTATCATTATACTCATGCCATAGTCCATCAAGCATATGCCAGTAACATGCCTTATATGGCATAAATACTATCCTTTTTTTGTTTATATTATTATCCTTAGCAAGTTTTCTGGCTATCTGTCTTTTTATTCTATTAGCTTCTATCAGCTCCTTATATGCCTGATACTCACTATATGATGAGTCATGATATCCCCATAAGTCTGCATATTTTCTTTCTTTTAATATATCTACCTGCCTCATATAAAAAGGATAATCATGCGAATCCCATGTATGCACAAGCCTCATATAATCACCATATTTCTTTTTTAATATAGCATCATATGCATATGGAACCGGTATATCTATATTCTCAAAAGGAAGCCTCACCGATTTCTGGTAATATTCTTTAGGGAACCTATAGCTTCTGTTGTCAACCCACAATGTCATTATAGTCACATATTCTGCTTCTTCCTCTGTATACAACGAACACAGCTGATCCACTAAAACATTCATCTGCTGGACTATATCTTTACTTCTATCTATAGTTACTGCACATAGCTGTTCAACATTCTGGATATTTTTCTCATATACTGACATCATTTCTTCTGTCGGTTTCTCTCCAAGATTATTCAGCTCACGTCCATATCTTGCAACATCGTTTACTATTTTGATAATTTCACACTGAAAGTTGTCATCATCCTTATTAGGTGCAATGAAATCAAGTGGAAATATATCTATCCCCACTATAAAAGGAAAACCGTTATACTTATGTAGATATTCTTTATCGAATCTTATTTCCCTGCTGTTGATTATTCTGGTCAGCATATTATCGTTATCTTTATCACTACTTATATTAAACAATTGATAACCATCAGGCATTTCTTTTTCTGCAATACGAAGAAATCTGTTATAATCCTGACGTTTCATGCATATATCCATATCATCATCCCACGGAATGAATCCATGATGACGTACTGCTCCAAGCATTGTTCCCCACTCAGCGAAATATTGTATATCATATCTACGGCATAACTCATCAACATCTTTAAGCACCTCAAGCTGTGCTGCCCACGCATGCTTCATATCTGATGTAACATAGAAGCCATCCCTAACTTCATCTTCAAAAAAGCTTTTATCTATATGCATCTATACACCTCTTATATATATCCAACAATGGGGTTATCGCAGTAAGAAAACATACACTACATATAGATATCTTAGCATATTGACTAATTTAACTAATCTATATGTGGTATAAACTATTCTTAATGCGACAACCCCATTAAGTCATCATAATAAATATACTAACTAACGATTACTGTAAAAGTGAAACCACACCCTGTGTCTGCTGATTAGCCTGGGCAAGCATAGACTGTCCTGCCTGCTGTAAGATATTATTCTTACTGTACTCAACCATCTCTGATGCCATATCTGTATCACGGATACGTGATTCTGCAGCAGCTGTATTCTCACTTGTAGTGTTAAGGTTATTGATAGTATGTTCAAGTCTATTCTGGATAGCACCAAGCTTAGCACGCTGATCTGATACTGACTGTATAGCATTCTGAATCTTGCTCATTGACTCGCTGGCTGAAGTGTTAGATGAAACTGCTAAGCCACTTACACCAATAGAATGTGCATCCATCTTATTAATAGAAATCGTGATTGTCTGACCCTTCATTGAACCAACCTGTATAAACTTACCTTTAAACTTACCATCAAGAAGATTCATTGTATTAAACTGTGTTGTTGAATGAACTCTATCAATCTCTGAAGTTAACTGATTCATTTCTGCTGCTATAGCATTCCTATCAGTAGATGTGTTAGTATCGTTAGCTGCCTGTGTTGCTAACTCATTCATTCTCTGTAAGATAGAATGTGTCTCATTGAGTGCACCTTCTGCAACCTGGATAAGCGAAATACCATCCTGTGAATTAGATGCTGCTTTATCAAGTCCTCTGATCTGGCTTCTTAACTTCTCTGATATAGATAATCCAGCTGCATCATCTGCTGCTCTGTTAATCCTATAGCCTGAAGAAAGCTTCTCTGTTGATTTAGACATAGAATCCGTAACTATGCCTAACTGTCTATTAGTGTTCATTGCTGAAAGGTTATGCTGTACAACCATATTATTAATCCTCCTTGATTATATATGTCCTATTTTGTATTGATTAATTTTATTTAATAATATACCGATGTATTTTATATCGGCATATATATATTTTTTTTAATATCTTTACCCTAATTTATTGAACTTTATATTTATAATTATCCTCTTTTTATTATTACTTTTTTATTATACAATATATTAAAGTCATGGTCAAAAGATATTTTGAATCGACCGCCCTATATTTATGCCTATATTACTACATAGCACTACACTATATTACCTAATACCTATAAATAACTAGCATAAAGTACTTAGAATACTTAGAACACTCACACCACTACATATACTGGAGAACTAATATGAACTATACGAAATCTTCAACTAATCTTACTAATAAAAACAATTCAACTAATCCAGCTGATGACAAAATTTTTTCACATAATAAACTCTGTCAAGAAAGCCACCCATGTATTACTGTTGACTTTGTTGTACCTTATGGTGCTTTTGGTGGAATAGAATCTGTACTTAATGATGTTGCTCTGTATCTGGATAAAATCAATGTTCATGTACGCATAATACAGCTCAGTAAAAGTACTACCAACTGGGTAAATCCACAGATTGAATTCTATATGATATCAACAGATCACCCACTTAGGGATGTAACTGATTATATCCCTATATGTAAGCAATATCTGTCAAGACTTGGCGCACCTGACATTATCATTGCAACACCTTTTCCTATGCTGACTATGATATTAAAGCTGGCACTATTAGAAAACCATATGAACAGCAGAATAGTAAGCTGGCTGCATGCCTCGATTAAAGCTTATGAGGACAATGCCGCCGGTGGAGCAGAATGTCTTACCTATGCTGATCTTGTCCTTGTCTTAAGCCGCAATAATTTCAATATAATTCATACATATGACCAAAAGATTCCTGTCAGGCTCATCCGCAATCCTATAGATATCTCTTCCCTACACTTCCATAGTGAGTACGATACAAGAAGCAGAAATCTATATTATATAGGCCGACTTTCTCCTGAAAAGAATGTTTCTCTGATTATAAAAGCAATCGCCAACACAAAAGACTGCTGGAGGCTTACAATAATAGGAGAAGGACAGGAAAAGAAAGAATTAACCAAGCTTGTATCTACACTCAATCTTAACAACCAGATAACTTTTACAGGCTGGAAAGATAACCCCTGGGATTATGTGCAATCCCCCGCTGCTTTGATACTAGCTTCTGAATATGAAGGTTTTTCGCTTGTTTGCTACGAAGCACTTGCCAGTGGAATACCTGTCATATCTACAAAAGTAGATGGTGTTACTGATATAATATGCAACGGTGTTAATGGCTATCTATACGACTCGCAAACAGAGCTTACTGATATACTGGATAATATGGCTCTACATTCTATTCCTGGTTTTAATCCATCAGAATGTAAAACTTCGATTCTGCCATATAACAAACATGATGTTTTAAAAAGTATATCCGAAAACATTTTATCTGTTTTATAGCAAGTATCATTCCAAAGCAATACATCTTTTGATCTTTGTTTCAGCGTAATAAACATATATAAAGAATAATATAAAAAAGAGCGGATAAACCGCTCTTTTTATTATAGTAGATACAATGATTAGCCGAGAAGTGAAAGAACACCCTGGTTAGCCTGATTAGCCTGTGCAAGCATAGACTGTCCAGCCTGCTGAAGGATGTTGTTCTTGCTGTACTCAACCATCTCAGATGCCATATCTGTATCACGGATACGTGATTCAGCTGCTGATGTATTCTCACTTGTTGTGTTAAGGTTGTTAATAGTATGCTCAAGTCTGTTCTGAATAGCACCAAGCTTAGATCTCTGATCAGATACTGATGTAATAGCCTTCTGAATAGCACTCATAGTTATACCAGCCTGACTATTAGACATAACCTTAAGATTACCAGCTGTCAATCCAATACTACTAGCATTCATTTTGCTGATAGAAATACTGATTGTCTGATCCTTTAAAGCACCAACCTGAAGCTTCTTCTTGCTGAATGATCCATCAAGAAGATTCTGAGTATTAAACTGAGTTGTTGACTGGATTCTGTTAATTTCAGATGTTAACTGCTCCATCTCCTGATTGATAGCTTTTCTATCATCAGATGTGTTAGTATCATTAGCAGCCTGTGTTGCAAGTTCATTCATTCTCTGTAAGATTGAATGTGTTTCATTAAGAGCACCTTCAGCTACCTGGATAAGTGAGATACCATCCTGTGCATTAGATGCAGCCTTGTTAAGACCTCTGATCTGGCTTCTCATCTTTTCTGAGATTGAAAGACCAGCTGCATCATCACCAGCTCTGTTAATCTTATAACCTGATGATAACTTCTCTGTAGACTTCTGTAATGAGCTAGATACGATGCCCATCTGTCTGTTAGTGTTCATTGCTGCAAGATTGTGTTGTACTACCATAATAGTTTCCTCCTTGAATTCTTAGTGGCGTCCCTGCCACCCATTGATTTTGTTTCAGGATATTTCCTGTTATTTATTATATCGGACATTAGTCTTTTTACTTTAGTCCGTATATAAACTTATTTTAAAAATTTCTCTACTTTTTACTGTCCATGAACTGTGGCTCTGAGCTTACACGGCTCATATTCTGATAATACTTGTTCGCCATGCTTACGCTCCGCTTGGCAGTCTTAGTTTCCTGCTTGAGTTCACGGAACTTTCTTTCTATCTGTAGCTTGTTTCTTGACTCTTGCGCCTGTATAGTTGCACTTAATGCTGATACTTCTTTTATAAGCTGCTGCAGCCTCTGTATATCTGCCTTATAGTTCTGCTTATACATCTCAACATCTGCTTTAACCCTGTCATATACTGACTGAAAGCCTTCATCAAGTGCATTGAGCATATCTATACACTCTGCTTTATTCTCCATGTTCTTCTGGAACTTATCACCATCAAATTCTCCCGATGTAACAATACGTTCCTGTTCAACATTGTAATCAACTATGTCCTGTAATATCTTTTTCTTCTTTTCAAGACTGCTTGTCATTATCTGAAGATAATTCTCTGTTTCCATAGTCATCCTCAACTTTATAATCTTAAACTACCATACATTGCTTCTTAAATAGTTGTGATATAATAGCTATTTTAAATCAATATATTATTTATTTCCTGCACGCTTCATTACTTCTTTCCATGTATCGCGCATTCCTCTCAGTTCATCTGTTGCCTTTTCAAGAAGCTCAAGGTCTTTCTTCATATTAGCATCAACAAGTAATCCATATATATACTTATAAAGCTTATCGAAATCCTCTGCTACAGGATACTTATGATTAAGTGTAGCCTGAAACTCTTCTATAATCATCTCTGCCTTAACAATATTAGTATGAGCTTTCTCCATGTCCTTTTTTTCTATAGCAACTGCTGCTATATTACAAAACTTAATAGCTCCTTCATAAAGTAAAAGTGTAAGCTCTGCTGGTGATGCAGTTAACACCTTATTACGATTATACTGTTGAGCCATATTCTGATTATATATCATAGCTTATCCTCTCCCGATGTTCATACATCCTTGTATTTATCAATATTGTGTGCATTACATATAATACATATGTTTATCACTTGTGATATGTTAAATTATATGCAATGCAACACAATGTAATATAAACAAATTATTCTAGATAATATTATACATTAATTACCAATAAATTCAATAATATTATTATATATTCACTTATATTTTCATGTATATTTTTATATATAATGTTAAGGTTCAAATATATTTGTCCCCAAAGCTTTTATCGATATTATCAGCTTCCAAAAAGTCCCGACATAGAAGATGACTGTGAATTAAGCTTAGCAAGTGCTGACTCCATAGCTGAGAACTTACTATAGTAGTAATCTTCCCATGTTGATACCTTTGATTCAGCATCACTTATCTTTGTATTGTATTCTGAATACTGTGTATTCATCTGCTTATCATTGTAAATCGTGTATGCGCTGCTTACAGATGATGATGCCATCTTGTTACCAAGATCAGTATATACTTTAGTACATAACTGTGAGAAGAATGAAACTACTGTCTCAGGATCACTTGCAATAGCTGCTCTTAGCTTATCTTCGTTTCCTGATGTAGTTGTATCATCCTTATCACCATCTATATGGTACACACCCTTTTCGTTCTCACCTGATGCGAAATATCCGAGTGTTGATATACCAAAGCTTGACAGAGCATAGCTCTTGCCATTAATAATAAATGATGATGCCATATCATTCTTTAATGTATTGGCAACACTATTTAGTGTATCATCTTTTCTAAGAAGCGAATCCTTAATCTTTGTCTCCCACTTCTCAACCTCTGTATCAGACATAGCATCCTTTTCTTCGTCTGTTAAAGGTTCATATCCCTTAGAGCTGTCTGCGTTATAAGCCTCATCCATAGACTTGATAAGCTTGTTGTACTCTGTGAACATGTCCTTGATAGACTTGTATATAGCATCTACATCTGTGTCCGTTGTTATAGTAACTGATTCATCGTCCTTTGTTTCTGCTGTAGCCTGGATAGTAAGACCATTGATAGAGAATGTGCTTGTATTGTTAGTAAACTTCGCACCATTAAGCTCTATCTCTGCATCTACTCCTACTATTCGCACTGCACCTACAGAATCTGAATATTCTCCTGCTTTAGCATTGCCATTAGCATCTACCATCTTAGAATACATCTCATAGCTATTCTTAGCTTTAGCCTGATACTGGCTTGTAAGTTTAGCTTTAGTCTCTGCATTTCTACTGTCAACTGTTGCCTGTATATCAGACACACCAGATGCTGAATCTGTCTCTTTCAAAGCTGTTACAGTTGTCTTACCATCTTTTTCTTCTATATTGACATACTGCTTGTTCTTATATTCGGTCATTGTGTCTTTAGCTTCAGTATAGTTCTTGATGTCACTTTCGTAACTGCTTATTGATGTCTTAAGATTGTCATATTTCTTCTTATCCTCTTCACTGAGTTTGGATACATCGAAATTGCCATCATCACCCTTATATGCAGCATTCTGTTCTATAGCCGACAGAGCATCTTTAGCATCTTTTAATAAAAGATTAGCCCTTTCTTCTGGTGTCTTATCTTTATATACTTCTGTATCAGCATCTGATGCAGTATATTTTTTTGTGAAAGAATCTACTATCGAACTAGCTTTAGAATATGTAGCAAGTCTCTCTTTCGCAACTGCATCAAAGTTAGTCTTAGCACTTTCATACGCTGTATTGATGATATCGTCTAACTCTGCTGTGTATGTATCTGTATCTGCATTATAATACTTAGCCCACTTAGCATACTCAGCCTGTGATGTCTTATCATTAGTGTATAATCTAAGATTACGCAGTGAATCCATTCCTGCACTATCGTTAGCTACTAATGCGAAATCTCCATCTTTACCAGATGTCTTGGAACTGATAAAGAATCTCTGGTTGTTCTCATCAAAGCTAGCCTGTACACCAGCATCCTTTAACTTTACAACGAACTGGTTAACAGTCATATCCTCTGTCAGCTCTATATTAGTACTCTTGCCGTCTACTGATAGTGTAACACTTCCCTGTGATGTGCTTCCTGTTATGTCAGACAACTTAGATGAACCTGTAATATTAGCTTTGCCATCCTTCACAGTACCACCAGTAAGATAACCTGATGATGCAAGCTTCTTTACCTTAAGCTTCTGTGTACCTGCAACCGCACTTGAGCTTGCTGTTACTGTAGCTACTGTTGAATTAGATACTGTTGACTTCTTAAGGCTGTATGCGTTAGATAATCTTCCTGCTGACAGCTTTCCACTATAGAAGCTATATATACTTGTATTCATAGTCTTCCATTTTTCCTGTTTCCATGAAAGCTTTGTCTGTGCTTTGACAAGATTATCTTTTTTTAGCTTATATCCTGATACAAGTGCAGATACAAGTGTTTCTGTATCCATACCTGAAACCATACCCGATAATCTGATTGGCATATTATTCCTCCATTCTTATATATTTCTTCATAACATTATGTAATTCTTTATCTCTTCTCATCCACAAGTATACCAGCAAGTTCCCATGCCTTAGCAAGCATCTCAAGTGCCTTTTCTGATGGTATCTCCTTGATAACTTCATCTGTATCCTTATCCTTAATCTTAATCGTAATACGGTTAGTTGGCTCGTTGTATCCGAACTCTGCTACTGTATTATGGTTGATAACCTTCTGGATATCTTTAAGCTTCTGCATAGAAGCTTCTTTCTGTTCTTCCTGCTGCTTAAAGCTTGATTGTGCACCACTGTTGCCATTGTTACTGCTGTTGCTGTCTGCATTAGCTCTCTGTGATGTACTCACCTGCATAACTGCAGCTATATGTGCTGCGTTGTTTACTGAATCCTGTGAATTATTAGTTTCTGCTGCTGGTGCTGCACTAACCTTGTTAACCTGTGCAGCCTGCGTTGCGTGGCTCTGATAAGCTGCCTGGCCACTTATCTTCTCAATTCCCATTATCTTTCACCTCCGTGTGCGTATACATATACGAGTGACAGCTTTTCCACATCACCCATACAATCGTCGTAAATATATCAAACCTTATGCCCTGCCAAGAAATCCTTTTCTTTGCATACTGGTCATTAGTTTCTATTTCTTATATCGGCAATACATGTAAAAATATAATACCTGCCTTTTTATTTGTCCTGCTTCTTAAACAGGTTATTAAGTGCAGCCACATCTATCTTCTGTGAAGCAGCTTCTTTGTTAGCATCTTTTATCTGTACATATACTTCTTTACGATATATAGGAACGGACTTTGGAGCTGTGATGCCAAGCTTTACCTGATCGCCTTTTATCTCGATTACTGTTATCTCAATATCATCATTGATGATGATTGCTTCGTCCTTCTTTCTTGATAATGCCAGCATTCTACTCCCCCTTCCTTTCGTTAAGAATATCATAAATAGGGTATCTGACAGCATAATTCTCATTATCTGCTATAAGCTGGACTCCCTTCATAGTGTCAGCATTGATTATGATAGGAGCCTTTAAGTTAATAGTCATCTTTGTAAGATTCTCTGGTACTGTAAGTGTACAGAACACTGCCAGATTGGCTGACTGTATGTCCTCTCCAAGTGTGTTAAGTATCTCATCCTCCACAACAGGATCATAACCTTTCATGATATACTCCGGCTTCATGACAGGAAGTGCCAATGCTGCCTCATCAAGCGACTGAAGCCACATGATAGCTGCTTCATCTCCCTTTTCTACATCATATATAAGTGTGAATTTCTTGCAATCCTCAAACCCTATTATTCCAAGGTCAAAAGTAACTATTTTATTATCATCAATATCCACAGTGCCAAACCACCTAGTATCAACCTGCATATATACCTCCTTGTTTTTGCGAAGCAAAAATCCGAGCTCCACGCGAGGAGAGGTATTTGCTCCCTTGTTTTTATATACTGAATCCTTCATTTATGGATTCAGCATATTTTTAGCCTATAAAATCCAGCAATGTCTGCTGCACAACCTTACTTGCTGCTGAAAGTGCTGCGTTGTATACAAGCTGTGCTGCTGTATAGTTTACTACCACTTCCTCAAGGTCTATATCTTCGTTCTGTGACTTAAGACTTTTGAAGTTGGTCTTCTGTTCTGTAAGTCTTGTCTTTGTAAGGTCAAGACGCTGAATTCTGTTACCTACATCTGCCTTTGCATTAGATATCTTCTCCTGATATCCCTGCATCTGTCCGATGCCCTTCTCGAAAGCCTTTGTCATCTGATCCTTTGCAAGATTCTTCTGCTTATTTAGTCCTTCGAGCATGTCATCAAGCTTTTTCTGGTCGTCAGTACCTGCATACTTTTCTTCCTTCTTCATGCTCTCGACTTTACTTATCTGATTCTCGATATCTATAGTATTCTGCACAGCTGCCATGATATCATCTACATTTCTGCCAAGATATATATCAAAGCTTTCGTCTGCCTGTGTATTAACCTTAAGCTTCTGTGTAAAGTTTACGTTATATTCAATATCTTCGCTCTTCTTTACGTAGCTTATACCTGTAACATTGTCTACACATGTAAAATACATTGTCGGATCCACATCGCCCTTTTTAAAGTTGGACTTTTCATACTGTACTGAAAATGAGTTGTTGGTGTATGTATTGTTGTATACATTCTCACCAAGAAGTACTTCTCCAAGCTGCGAGTTAATAGCTATTTCATCATCGCCAGGTATATAGTTTGAATCTGCTGTAAATGTTATACTCACTGGATTGCCGCTTCCATCATCCAGAGAATCTATAGTCTCACCATTGGCATTTACTATTCCTGTTACATTAGCCGTTCCATCATCATTCTTAGTTACTGTAGCCACATTTCCACTGGCATCTGTAATCTTAAATGTTCCGTCAGCATCAACCTCTGAGTAACCAAGCTGTATTCTATGAACTGTAGCCACATTAGGTGTCACTATCTTGCCGTCTGTATCCTTCTTGACATTCAGATTAATGATATCTTCATTTGTATATGCATTGGTATATACCTTTTTTTCACTGATGCTCTCTCTGTCAAAGCTCTGTGTTATGGTATAATCTGCCTCAGCTGCTTTAACATCTGATGGATATGTGAGCGGTCTGTCTGTAGCAAAGCCTGTAAATACATATCTTCCGGCATAGTCTACATCCCCCTGCACATAGTATGAATTCTTCAGCTTGTCAAGTGTCTGTATGATTGTATTACGCTCATCTGATGAATAAGAATCCGAAGCACCCTGGTTGCAATATGAATACAGCTGGTAAACTATATCATATCCCTGTGCAAGTGCATCCTGCGTAACCGAAAGCCATGATGAAGCATCGGGTATATTCTTGTCTACATACTGTGTTACCTGGTCAAGGCTGCTTCTGAGTCTGAGTGCTCTTATAGCTATGATTGGGTCATCAGAAGGCTTGTTAATCTTCTTCTGTGTAGATAACTGTGTATCCATGGTATTTATCTGGTTCTTATTAGCCTGTATGTTAGCTATAGAACTGTTTATCATCATCTGATTCGTAATTCTCATATATTCCACCTCGTATCTATATTGATTTATGTGATATCTGCATTTTTAAAATCTTCTTTTTTATGAATAATCTTCTTTTATAAATATTCTTTTGCACTTATCTTGTCTGTGCCTGCGTGCAAATCATTTATATAAAAATATTATTAAGTATATCCGGCATATTTCACATTTTATAAGCCTGTCTGGTTAATAAGCTTATCATATATCTGATTCATAACTGACATCATCTTTGAGTTAAGATTATAAGCCTGCTGGAACTTCATGATATCCATGACTTCTTCATCTGTATCTACACCCATGACTGAAAGTCGCTGATTCTGTATAGTTGTCTTCATATTGTTGTAGTTTGTTACAAATGTCTTAGCCTTGCTCGCATCTATAGACATATCACTGACTATAGTTTCAAGGAAGTACGAACCTGTACCACCATCAAACAGTCTTTCCTTCTGTAATGCATTAAGCTTATCCATAATGCTTGCACTGCCTTCACCTTCGCTTACTGTTGTCTTTGTTGCAAGCTTGTTGGCATCCTTAAGAAGCTCAGAATTAACTGATACTGTTGAGGCTGTAAGTGTCTTTGAATTATCTCCCACTACAAACAACGCTATACCCTTATTAGCAGCATCCTCTGTTTTAGCATCTGATACATATCCACTCTTAAATATGTTGTTGACTGCCTGTGAGAATGTCTGTATGAACTGGTTAAGCTGTGACTGATAGTAAGGAATACCTTTATAGTTAACATTTGATGAAGCCTGTGGATTCGTCTCTGTCACTCTGTTTCCATCATCATCAAGCTTATAGCTGCCATCTGCATCTGCTGCAACTGATTCTATCTCACCGTTACAACCATCCCTTATATCTACAAGTGCCTTAAGCTGGCCTCCAAGTGAAGAACTATATATGTCAAAAGGATCATCATCGCTCCACTGTACGTCATATAAGCCTTCTGCATCGCTTGCGTTTCTTTTCTGCGTTCTTGCGACTACCTCAAGTGTCTTATAATCATAGTTGTTTACAAGCGACTGTCCGTTAACAGTTATCTGGAAGGATGTAAGTCCGTTTGCTATCGGTGTCTCGTTAGTTGATATATTGATATACTTTGACAGATCATCAACAAATGCATTTCTCTGATCTCTTAAGTCGTTAGCATCTCCATAGCAGGCTTCTATCTGGTTAATCTGCTTATTAAGTGCTGTTATGTTCTGTGCAAGTGTATTGATATGGTCTATAGTATCTTTAATCTCATTGTTAGCATCTGACTGCACATTTCTTAAGTTAACTGACAATGTGTTGAAATAATCCGACATACTTTTTGCGTTATTTATAAGCTGGTTCTTTGCCGATTCATCAGATGGTGTTATAGTCAGCTGGTTAACTGCTGAAAAGAAGTTGCTGTATTCTTTAGAGAATCCGTTAAGTATAAACTCATTCAGATAGTCCTCTATCTGTGTCATGTAGTTGTTCTTTGATTCATACTGTCCATAGTTAGACATATTGTTTCTATACTTCTGGTCATAGTAGCTGTCTCTTGTCTGATTGATGCCGACAACATCAACACCGGAACCTATAGTTCCATATGATGAAAATGTTCTTAACGAGTCAGCTGCCTTTAACTCTGCACTCTGCTTTGTATAGCCTTCTGTATTAATGTTTGACAGGTTGTGCGCTGATGTTGTTATGGATGTCTGCGCTGCCTGAAGTCCTTTATATGATATTGATAAACCAAAAAATGTAGATGCCATATTATTTCTCCATTCTTGTTGTTTCCTATAGTCTCTTTAACCAACTTACTGTTTCTAAGTCTGCTGATTACTCTAAAATAAGCCAGCCATTATTATCAAATCATGATGTAAGTGGCAAAAGGTTCATCTGTTATTCATCATGCATGTCCAAGTGATGTAACAAGATGTTCTATCATATCACTTACTACGTTGATATATCTTGAAGCCGCATTATATGCGTGCTGATACTTAATCATCTTCTGAAGCTCTTCATCAGATGATACACCTGATGTCTGCAGTCTCTGGTTGTCATAACCATTGACCATGGTTGTCTGGTTGTTGACATACTTGGTAAGCACACTTCCCATCGTAGCAAACTCACCTATATAATCATTGTAAAATGTGTTGAAATCTGCCTTTGCATAGTTCTCAGGGTTAAGTGATGCAAACTTGTTGCTGAATGTATCTATAAGCTCATTTACCTTTGAGAAATCCTCCTTGCCATGCTCTGTAGAAAGAGGGAGTGTACCTACATTCTGTGAAGCCTTAGGATTGACGATCAGATTACCAAGTGTATAGTCAGTTTCAAAGCCAGTAACATTCAGGTTGTTTCTTACATATATTGTACTGCCATCTGCACCTGTGATCTGCTTATATCTGTCTGTACCGTTTCTTTTAAAGAGTTCAACACCTCTTGTTTCATCGTCATCCATGCCATATCCAGCCTTGCTCATATCAAGTATCTTGTATGTCATGCTGTCTATATTCTCTGTTTCTTCCTGATTAGCATCAACATACAGCTTTTCAGATGCTTCATAACTGTATGTTCCATCACCATTTTCTTTTCCGGCAACTGCGTTGCCATGGCTGTCATAAAGCACATCATGTGTCGATGCATTGTATACATACTTATCTGCCTTTAATATATTGCCATCTGCATCTGTGAGCTCTTTTGTTGTATTCATGGTAGTTTCCGGACATAAAACATCATTCATGGCTGTTACTATTCCATTTACAAGCTTGTCAAAACCTGCTATAGCACTAAGGATAGCTGATGGCTCTATATACTTATTATAGTAATCCTGCTTCTGCTGATACGCATCCATGGCACTATTATATTCTGCCATACCCTGCTCTGTTGTAAGATCATAGTCTGCTCTTTCAGGCATTACTGGAATATCTGTGTAGTTTACCTCTATAACACCTCTTGCGATAAGCAGTCCTTTAAGCTTGCCTTTATCTGTGTCATTGGCATTGTTTGCCTGCTTGTCAAAGTTATATACATCCTGCTGATATCCCTCCCACTGAGGTATAAGCAGTCCATATGTTCCTTCTTCTCTTACGCTCATCTTTGCGATATCATTTTTTGTTATAAATGGGACATTCTCGGCACTTACTATTACTTCGCCATCCTTTGTCTCATAATAATCAATATCTATATACTTACTAAGCTCATCAAGTGCAAGATCTCTTGAATCTCTTAAATCGTTCGCACGCTCCACACCTTCCGCTTCGACCTTAACGATGCCTTTGTTAAGATTATATATCTTCTGTCCAAGTGAATTAATCTTTTCCACCATGTTGTTTACTTCGGTATTCAGTGTGACCTGATAATCCTTAAGTCCACTATATATAGCCTCTGAACGGTCTATGAAGGCTGTAGCATTCTGTATAAGTGATGACCTTGCTATAGTACTTGTTGGATTCTTTGTAAGTTCGTTTACTGCATTGTAAAGGTTTGTGATATGCTCCTGATAAGTAACTCCCTGCATTTCACCAAACCAGTCTTCAACCTCGTATACTGCATTAGCCTGGCTTTCATAGAATCCCAGTCTTGAACTTTCAGTTCTGTATGACCTGTCTATGAACTCATTCCTTATACGGCTTATCGCATCTATATCTACGCCTAAGCCATACTTGCCTTTGTTAAGGCTCTTAGAAAACACGTTAGCATATGTTGAATCTGCAAATGTTATCTGCTGCCTTGTATACCCTTCTGTATTAACATTGGAAAGGTTATGTGCTGTTGTATTAAGTGCTGTCTGCGACGATCTTAAGCCTGTGGCTCCTACCATCAGCGACCCCATTCCGTTTGCCATAATTCCTCCATTAAAAAAATCACACTATCAAAAATAAAACTGGTTCTAATACCGCAGTACCATTAAACATCCCAATTCAATCCTTTGAAAATGTGATTCTTATATTATATCTGATATTATTCTATACTTGTATGTAAGTCCAGCCTGCTTCAATCCTTTTCCACATACCAGACTTAATGTAATCTTTTATAATCTTTTATCTGTTTTAATACTTTTCTTTAGTTTATATCACTGCTTTGCATCAAATCCTGTAGCACCTGTTATTTCCTGTTCTTCATAAGCTGTTCTTCCATAGTTGCCTGTCTGTGGCTTCAACACTGAGTTTCTTGCTAGATCAAGCTCAAACTGAATCATATCCATAGATTCTTTAAGCAGCAGCTTATTGTTCTCGTTAACCGCTGTAAGCTGGCTAAGTGTTCTTTTAAGCTTAAGATATATGTTCTGAAGAGCATCATGCTCTTTAGCTTTCTTTTCAAGTATCTGTACTATGTGTTCAACCTTTATCTCTTCATATGGAAGTCTTAGCACATTACATATATCCTTCACATCTTCCTGTCTTTTTTTCTCATATACATCTACTTCTTCTATGAGCTTCTGCTCTCTTGTAAATATCTCCTGAAGCTTTTCGATATTGCCACTTACTATGGCAGATGTTTTTTCATTCGACAGACTAAGGAGCTTCTCATATCCATCATTCTCATTCGTAAGGTCTTCGATTAAACAATCTATCAGGCTTGCCATATATGCTCCTCCGTCTTAAGATTATCGTGTCAGCAAACTATAAAACTGTACAGCAATGCACAATCCCAATGCATCCTCTGACCATATGCATTCTTTTTCATCAGAATGTCAATGTAGATACACTGCCAAGCATCTTCTCGGCTACTGCCTCTGAACTTATATTATATGTTCCGGCTGCAATACGTGCCTTAATGTCGTTGACTTTATCAAGTCTTACATCAGAAGCTTCACTAACTGCTGCCTTAGCTGTATTATATAATCTGGCTGTATCTGATAATTCATACTTGTCTTTTTCAGTTTTCTTAACAGCCATGCCTTTTTCCCTGGTATAAGCACTTGTCTTGTATACCTGGCTGACAGCATTATAAGCATCTATACGCATACTAACCGCCTCTCTTTCTATCATAAAAAAAACTTTTTTATTTCTTTATGATAAGTTTATCGGTTGTCTGGAGGTTTTACTTAACCCCCATTTGCATTACAATACAAATGAATTTTTCACGATACTTTGATAGAAATTTTTTTAAGTCAAAATCAAAAAACGGAAAACCCACATTTACCTATGGATTTTCCGCTTAATTTAATCTAAATCAACCCGAATCAGCATGAACTACTCTGAATTAATCCGAATCAATCTGAACAATCTGAAATATGTAATATATATTCTCCCCAATATTCGCATATCGTGGGATTATCATCCCACTTTTATACTCATATCGGGGCGGGTCCCAAGGTCTTTCACCCACCTATGAGCAAGCTCATGTGGGTTTAGACCTTTTGACCCTGGCATCATATATATTTCCATTGCTGTATTCTAAATTATTATACACAATTCTGTTATATGCACAAACAATAAAAAATCTATGTACAAATACTAAATAAGCTGTAGACAGACATTAAATAAGCTACTGTTTATTTTTCAAGCTCACGTGAAAGATTGACCATCTCAATAGCTCCCTCTGCACACTCAAAGCCCTTATTGCCGGCCTTTGTACCAGCACGTTCTATAGCCTGCTCTATAGTATCTGTTGTAAGAACACCAAACATAACTGGTATATCTGAATTAAGTGATACACTGGCTATCCCCTTTGAAACCTCTGCACACACATAATCATAATGGCTCGTTGCTCCTCTTATGACAGCACCAAGACATATTACTGCATCATACTTCCCGCTTTTTGCCATCTTTGATGCTATAAGTGGAATCTCAAATGCTCCTGGAACCCATGCAAGATCAATATTTTCTTCGCTTACACCATGTCTTACAAGACCATCATGTGCACCACCTATAAGCTTCGATACGATGAATTCGTTAAATCTTGCTGCTACTATTCCTACTCTTGTTCCATTGTCTACTAATTTTCCTTCTAATACTCTCATGATTTTAATCTCCTTTTAAATTTATATGATACTAGTATATTTTTTATAATTTACAACATATGACCCATTCTAATTTTCTTTGTCTTAAGATAGAAGCTGTCATATGGTGTTGTTTCCATTTTAATCGGAACTCTTTCATTTATCTGCATGCCAAAATCTGACAACTGATATACCTTATCAGGATTGTTTGTAAGAAGTCTTAATGTTTTAGCTCCAAGATCTTTTAGTATCTGTGCACCTATGTAATACTCTCTCATATCACCTGGAAAGCCAAGTGCTATATTAGCATCAAGCGTATCCATACCTTCATCCTGAAGTGCATATGCCCTTAACTTATTCACAAGACCTATGCCTCTTCCTTCCTGCCTCATATATAGCAGAATACCTCTTCCTTCTTCATTAATCTGTGTCATGGCAGAAGCAAGCTGCTGTCCACAATCACATTTCAGTGAACCAAATGCATCTCCAGTAAGACATTCTGAATGAACACGGCACAAAAGATTATTGCCATCACCTATATCACCCTTAACAAGTGCAACATGATGCTCACCATTCAGCTTATTGATATAACAATGTGCTGTAAACTCACCGTATTTAGTTGGCATCTTTGTCACAGCCACACACTCAACAAGCTTTTCATTTCTTTTTCTATACTCCTGGATGGCTTTTATAGTTATAAATTTCAGATTCCATTTTTCTGAAAGTGCTATAAGGTCATCCCTCCTCATCATAGTTCCATCATCCTTCATGATCTCGCAGCACAATCCGCACTCCTTTAAGCCAGCTATACGCATAAGATCTACTGTCGCTTCGGTATGTCCGTTTCTTTCAAGAACTCCGTTTTTCTTTGCAACCAGTGGAAAGTTATGTCCTGGTCTTCTAAAGTCCTGTGGAACTGCTGTATCACTCACAACACATCTTGTTGTATATCCTCTCTCCTGTGCGGATATTCCTGTAGTTGTGTTTATATGGTCTATAGACACTGTAAATGCTGTTTCATGATTATCTGTATTTTCTGATACCATCTGCGGAAAACATAACTTTCTGCTTAACTCCTCACTCATAGGCATACATATAAGACCTTTTCCATAGGTTGCCATAAAGTTGACATTTTCTGTTGTAGCGTATTCTGCTGCACATATAAAGTCACCTTCATTTTCTCTGTCATCATCATCTGTAACTATGATAATCTTTCCTTCTTTTAAGTCTTTAACCGCTTCTTCAACCGTATTAAATTCAAACATAAACTGCTCCTTCCTTATATGATAAATGTATCTGTTACCATGTCTTTAAAAGCCATTTTTTAAAAGAAATTCCTTAGTTATGCCACTGCCATTATTATCAGCTGGCTGGTTATGACCTGTATTATGAGCCAATGTCCTGCTGACATCATATGGGCATGACAGTTTTTCTACATACTTTGCTATTATATCTGTTTCCAGATTAACCACATCTGATAGTCTTTTATCCCGAAGTATTGTTACCTCTCTTGTATGAGGTATCACTGATACCTCAAAGTACTTATCAGTCACAGATGCAACTGTAAGACTTATTCCATCTATTGTTATTGAACCCTTTTCAACAACATATTTTAATATACCGTCATCCGCACTTATCCTGTACCACACTGCATTATCATCTTTTCTAATATCTGTCACTGTTCCTGTGCCATCTATATGCCCTGATACTATATGTCCGCCAAATCTTCCATCCGCACTCATAGCACGCTCCAGATTTACATGCGAACCTGCACGTATGTTTTTTAAAGAAGTTCTTTTTACTGTTTCATGCATGACATCTGCACTAAACTGTCCTTTTCCTATGGCTGTAACAGTAAGACATATTCCATTCACTGCTATACTGTCACCTATTTTAGTTCCTTCTAATACCTTAGAGGCTTCTATAACAATCACCTGTGAAAATGTCTGTTTTTTAACTGCTTTTACATGTCCGATTTCTTCAATAATTCCTGTAAACATTTTAAACTTCACCTTCTATCAGAATATCATCCCCAAGCCTGGTTACTGTATAATCCTTAAGCTTCAGCGCATCGTCTGGTGCATCAAATCCCACACCAGCAACTGATGCTGGTGCATCCACACCTCCGAATATCTTAGGTGCTATGTATGCCTGTATTCTTTTTACCATGCCGCTCTTTATAACGCTCCAGTTAAGCTCTGCACCACCTTCACATATGCAGCTGTCTATTCCTCTCCTTCCAAGTATAATCATAAGCTGTGCTATATCTATCTTTTCACCTTCCATAGCTATGATCTCACATCCAGCATTCTCATACATGCTTATACGTTCTTTATCGTTACAGCATGTCACTATCCAGACTGGTATCTGTCCTGCCGTCTTAACAAGCTTGCTGTCATACGGTATCCTAAGCTTTGTATCACATACTATTCTTACTGGCTGATGTGGATTTTCTATCGCTTTACTTCTGCAGTTAAGCATCGGATCATCCTTAAGTACTGTATTTATACCTACCATAATGGCAGAATATCTATGTCTGTCCATATGAACATTTTCCCTTGCTGCCTCCCCTGTTATCCACTTTGACAGTCCATTGTGTGTGGCTATCTTTCCATCAAGTGTCTGTGCATACTTGACTATGACATATGGCAGCTTTTCTTTAATGTAATAAAAGAATACATAGTTCATATCTATACATTCTTTATTACACACAAGTTTATTATCAACCTGTATATTGTGTTCCCTTAATATCTGCATTCCTTTTCCACTCACAAGTGGATTAGGATCAAGCGAACCTATAACAACCCGCTTTATTCCAGCTTTTATTATCGCTTCTGTACATGGCGGCTGCTTTCCATGATGACAGCAAGGTTCAAGTGTCACATATATCGTTGCGCCCTCTGGACTTTTAGTACAGTTATTTAAAGCCGATGTTTCTGCGTGAAGCTCTCCATATTTTTTATGATACCCTTCACCTATTATTTTTCCATCCTTTACTATAACTGCACCAACCATTGGATTAGGATTAGTCCACCCCAACCCCTTCTTTGCAAGCTCTATGGCATGCCTCATATATTTTTCATCATCTGTGCTGCTATATCCACACATACATATCACCCGCTTTCTTTTAAAAAAAATGCACCAGATATCCTGTCAATCAGGAATCCCCCTGATGAAAGAATACTCTGGTGCAGCTTTTACTACATCCATCTGATAAATAAAAATCCTGGGAACTTATCATTCCCAGGACACAAATCATAATCAATATAACAATATAATGCAGATAACAGAAAATAAATCCTGCCACGCAATCCTAAACACGTTATATATCAGATAACTTCTTTCATCCAGACTATACTGTCGGCACTGGAATCTCACCAGTTCATGCTTTACGCTCGCGGGCTGTACCGCCGGTAGGGAATCTAACCCTGCCCTGAAGTTAATATTCTGTTTTAATGTAAACGGCAGTCTGCTTAGCACTTAGCACAGACTAACCTCTGTTAACAAAACCTACTATACACCTATACAAGCATATAATCAAGTACTTATTTATAATATCTCATGTAATATCTGCATAATTCTGCATAATATCTGTAAACATCAACAAATATTCACAATAAAATCCACGGCTTTTAATGGTTCTTCTCAAAATCCCTGCTATCAAGAACTATTGTAAACGGTCCATCATTCTCAAGCGATACCTTCATATGTGCACCAAATTCTCCCGTTTCAACCTTAGACACACGTTGTCTGCACAGCCTGACAAACTCTTCATACAGTTCATTGGCAAGAACTGGCTCACAGGCATGCACAAAGCTTGGACGGTTACCTTTTCTGCAATCTGCATATAAAGTAAACTGGCTTACTACAAGTATCTCACCATTCACATCGTTGATTGACAGATTAGTTTTTTCATTCTCATCTGCAAATATTCTCATTTTTGTTATCTTATCTGCAAAAGGTACAAGCATTTCCTTAGTATCACCCTCACCTGCACCAAAGAGTATAAGATAACCTTTTCCTATACTTCCTATAACCTTATCATCCACACTGACACTTGCCGAGTTGACTCTTTGTATAACAAATCTCATTTTTCTCTCCATTTTGCAATCAGATTTATTAATCTGTTTTCTGTGATTTTCTATATCTTCTTTTATCTTCAAACATTTCCTTGATCACAACAGGATGGAACAGTAAAAGAAGTGGAAACAGTTCAAGCCTTCCTGCTAACATATCAAATATCATAACAAGCTTACTGAATACATTAAAATGCTCAAAATTCTGTGTTGGTCCAACAAGTTCAAGTCCAGGACCTATATTGTTAAATGTAGCCGCAACTGCCGTAAAATTCGTTGTCAGATCCTTGCCCTCTATTGACACAAGGAATACAGATGCTACAAATACAAGAATATATGTTATAATATACACATTAACTGAACGTATAACTTCATGCTCTACGGTCTTTCCTTCAACCTTTATTTTTCTTACACTTCTTGGATGAATATAAGAATTCAGTTCCTTTATCACAGTTTTTATAAGAATTACGAATCTTGAAACCTTTATACCTCCACCTGTACTTCCGGCACATGCACCAACAAACATAAGAAGAACAAGTATCGTTTTTGAAGTCTGCGGCCATATATTAAAGTCAGTTGTCGCAAATCCTGTTGTTGTTATGATTGAACCGACCTGAAATGCTGACTTGGTAACTGCATCCCATACTCCTGAGCAAATTGAGTATATATTTATAGTTATTATGACAATTGCTGTTAATATAATACCAAAGTACGCTCTTACCTCTTCCATGGATAAAGCCTTTTTTATACTGCCAAAAATCATAATATAATACGCATTGAAGTTAACTCCAAAAAGCATCATAAATATCGTAACTATCCACTGTATAGTCACGGAATATCCACCAAGACTTGTATTCTTTATACCAAAGCCACCTGTACCTGCAGTACCAAATGTAGTATTCATGGCATCAAACACAGGCATCTTTGCTGCTATAAGTACGATAAACTCTATAAGTGAAAGTCCAAGATATATAATATATAAAATTCTTGCTGTATGCTTTACCTTAGGAACGAGCTTACCTACTGATGGTCCCGGACTTTCTGCCCTCATAAGATTAATATTAGAACCACCACTCAAAGGAACTATGGCTATGATAAACACCAGTACACCCATACCACCTATCCAGTGTGAAAAGCATCTCCATGTCGTACTGCAGCGTGATACTGCTTCCACATCGCTTAGTATACTGGCTCCGGTTGTTGTAAAACCTGATACCATCTCAAACAAAGCATTTATAAATGATGGTATCTCACCTGTTATCATAAAAGGAATGGCTCCAACAACCCCCATAAGAATCCAGCTTAAGGACGTAGCAACACAGCCTTCTTTAAGATAAATAACATAATCCTTTGGCTTCCTCATAGACATAAGCTGTCCTAACAGAATACTTATCATGGCAACTATAAAATATGCCCATCCTTCTTTTTCGCGATATATAAGTGCTATGAGGCATGGCAGCGACATAAGTACACCTTCTGTTTTTAATATATAACCTAAAACATATATTACTATTGACCTGTTCATAACGTGCCTCACCTGACTATATCATTAATATCAGTAAATCCTGTATTCTTAGTTACAATCATAACTGTATCACCATCTTTTATCTCATCATTACCTGTTGGAATAATAATATGTCCATCATGATTGATAAATGATATAAGAACATCTTTTTTAAGCTTAAGATCCTTTATAGGTATATCTGATACCATGGAATTCGCTTCAACTATGAACTCTATCGCTTCAACTCTTGAGTCAAACATATGATAAAGTGTCTCTATGTTACTTCCCATAGAATTCTTCTTTGCACGCACATATGCTATGATAGCTTCGGAAGTTATATACTTAGGATATACAATACTTCCAAGATCCAGATTATTAATAACCTGCTTGTAATTAACCCTGTTAATCTTGGTAACTACCTTAGCATTAGATACCTGCTTTGCATGAAGTGTAAGCATTATATTCTCTTCATCAATACCTGTGAGCGGAATAAATGACTGTATTGTTTCAATACCTTCTTCCTTTAATATATCAGGATCTGTGCCGTCACCATTTATAACTATGGCTTTAGGAAGCTTAATGCTGAGTCTTTCACAGTTTTCCCTGTCTCTTTCTATTATCTTTACAGAGATTCCCATGTTAATAAGCTCCTTAGCAAGATAGTACGCTGCCTTGCTGCCTCCTATTATCATGGTATCCTTAACCTGGTTTGTTGCAAATCCTATAGTTTTAAGAAAATTTCTTGCTATATGTCTTTCTGATACAAACGATATAACATCACCGGCTTTTATTATAAAGTCACCGTTAGGAATATATACCTCTCCACCTCGCTCTATAGCACATATAAGTATATCATTAGTTATGTTCTTACCAAGATATGCTATGCTAAGCTCATTAAGAATATTATCTGCTGGAACCTTAAACTTAACAAGCTCTGCCTGACCATGCGCAAAAGAGTTTACCTCAAGTGCTGTTGGAAGATAAAGTATACGTGCTACCTCTTTAGCAGCCTCAAGCTCCGGATTAATAATAAGCGCAAGACCAAGTTTCTCTCTAAGATAACCTGTTTCTTCACTGTAATCAGGTGTTCTGACTCTTGCTATGGCTGCACATTTACCTACTCTTTTAGCCACTGTACAGCATAACAGATTTAATTCATCTGAATCTGTAACAGCTATTATAAGATCAGATTCTTCTATACCTGCTTCCATCTGCGTAGAATAACTTGCACCATTTCCTACTATTCCCATAACATCAAACATATTAGTAATATCCTGGATGCGTTCGGGTTTCTTATCAATAACGGTTATATCATGGCCTTCCTTACTAAGCTGTTCAACTAAAGTTGCACCAACTTTTCCACATCCAACTATTATAATATTAAGACCATTTTCCTTTTTACTTAATTTAAACATACCAATCCTCACCTCTGCGCACATATCTTTACGCATAATAAGCCTGTTTGAAAGAACATATCATGTATATTATGATACTCTTATAATGCTTTCTTTATAGCCTCAAAAAGATCATCATATTCCTCAAAGGCCTCAAGCTGTGGATAATCCTTCTTTATCTGTTCTGTACTTCTGAAAAGGAAACCAGCCTTACTTGCCTGTATCATACCAAGATCATTATGGCTGTCACCACTTGCTATTGTTTCAAAACCGACTGACTGAAGAGCCTTTACTGTTGAAAGCTTAGATTGTTCACAACGCATCTTAAACCCTGTTATAGTTCCGTCATCTGCAACCTCAAGAGTGTTACAGAATATTGTAGGCCATCCAAGCTTTTTCATAAGTGGTGCTGCAAACTGTGTAAATGTATCACTTATAATAATAACCTGTGTTGTCTCGCGTAACTTATCAAGGAACTCCTTAGCACCTGGAAGTGGATCAATCTTTGCAATAGTTTCCTGAATCTCTTTAAGACCAAGTCCGTGTTCTTTTAATATGCCAAGTCTCCAGTTCATAAGCTTATCATAATCCGGCTCATCTCTGGTAGTTCTTTTAAGCTCTGGAATACCACTCTCCTCTGCAAATGCTATCCATATCTCTGGAACCAGTACTCCTTCAAGATCTAAACATACAATATTCATACTCATTTTATTATTCCTCCTCATCAGATATATAAACTCGTTTTATCATGTCATTACCTTAACACATTAATCATTAGATTATAGCATACTTTATGTAATCTTACAAAGATATTGTCTTTCCTTATTTCTCACGTTCTTATTTCTCATGTGCCGCTACTAATTCCAGGTTATCTGGTATTTTAATGTGTTGTGGGCAGTTCTTTTCACATCTGTGGCATTTTATACAATCAGATGCGCGTCCTCTTCCCATAACAAGCCTTCCATGATACATATTTGAAAAATTATTATTAATACAATAGTTGTTATAAAGCCCAAACAAACCCGGAATATTAATATTCTTAGGACATACCTCCATACAATAGCCACATGATGTACATGGAATAACAGTTTTGCTGTTAATTATATCTATTATTTTGCTTAAAAGCTCCTTTTCACCTTCATTAAGCGGAGCTGGATTATCCATAATATGTATATTATCCTTAACCTGCTCTAAGCTGCTCATACCACTTAGCACCATGAACACACCTGGAAGACTGGCTGCAAATCTTAATGCATAAGACACAGGCAAAACACCAGGAGCATACTCATAAAGCATGCTGTCAGCCTCCTTTGGAAGATTGGCAAGTGTTCCTCCTTTAACAGGCTCCATAACAACTATCGGCTTGTTATACTTCCTTGCTGTCTCATAACATGCTCTTGACTGGATGATTTTATTATCCCAATCAAGATAATTAATCTGCAGCTGTACAAAATCAACCTCAGGATGTTCAGTAAGTATCTGGTCAAGCATTTCTGCATCATCATGAAATGAAAATCCAAACTTCTTAATCTTACCTTCTTCCTTCATTCTTCTTGCAAAATCAAAGCCACCCCATTTGTGAGTGTTAAAATATCTGTCCCTTCCCATATTATGCATAAGATAATAGTCAAAATATCCAACACCTGTCTTTTCAAGCTGCTTGTTAAAATACATTGGATATTCATCTCCTGATTTAACGAGCACAGTTGGCATCTTATCAGCAAAAATATAGCTGTCTCTGTCATACCTGTCTACAAGTGCTTCCTTTAATGCACTCTCTGATAACTGTTCATGATATGTAAATGCTGTATCAAAGTATGTAAACCCTGCTGCCATGAACTCATCTACCATTTTCTTTAACTCTTCCATATCTATGGAACTTTTATCCTGATAATCTATAAGTGGAAGTCTCATAGTTCCAAATCCGAACTTTTTCATAATATTTATATACCTCTTTATGCCTGATATTAATCAATTCTTTTTTCACCCCAGAAAAACAATGCAACTGTTCCTGGTCCTGTATGGCTTCCTATAGTTGTTCCTATATTATTAATAACGACCTTACCATTAAGCTTAGGAAACTTTTCTTCAACGAGCTTTGCTACTGCCTGTGCATCCTCTATACATGCTGACATTGATATATAACATTTGTCTGAATAATCAGTTCCGTTATCTGCATTCAGTATCATCTTGTTTACAGTTTCTGCTATAACCTTCTTCTTTGTACGAATCTTTTCTCTTGGTATAAGCTTTCCCTGATAATCAACATTAAGAAGCGGACATATATTTAGAAGATTTCCAACAAAGCCAGATACCTTAGATACTCTTCCTCCCTTTATAAAAAATGTAAGATCAGTTGTAAAGAACCAGTGGTTAACTCTTAACTTATTATCTTCTATCCAGCTCTTTAACTCATCTATTCCCATTCCTGCATCTCTTAAATCTGCCACCTTATCCATAAGAAGTCCATATCCAGAGGACGCTGCAAGAGAATCTATAACATATATTTTTCTGTCAGGATACTTTTCTTTAAGATTATCTGCTGCTATAAGTGCTGAATTGATAGTTCCCGATATTCCTGATGAAAGAGTTACATGAAGCAAATCCTTACCCTGTTTTAAGAATCCTTCAAAATACTTTTCATATTCATCTGCATTTATCTGCGAAGTCTTAGTATCAGCACCTTCAGACATAGCCTTATAAAAATCATCAAGATTCATAGTTTTTCCCAAATCATCAGGATACGAAACTCCATCAAGTTCATAGTGGAAGCATATATAATGAATATCTCTCTCTAGAAAATGCTTCTCTGCTAAATCAGCTGTTGAACAACATGAAATTATATAATCACCCATATCTGCATAAACCTCCAAATAATATTATTAGCTTGTTTAAATCCGGATTTCAAAACCAAAAGTCTTATTATGCAGGCGCAAACAACTTTCTGACCTTTTAATCCTTACATCATAATATAATATTTTATTTTATATGTCTATTCCATATGCCATATTAGTAAAAGCAACTTGCCGCTTACAACATTCCAAGCATACTTTTTATCTTGACGATGTACACAGGAATAATATAATGATATCATAACCTGAAGATATTTTACTACTTATATTATCTTGATGTCGGGGTCAAAGGCCCCCCGACTTTGATATAAGCAGCAATATATCTTCTGATCCTTACATCTTATAACAAACAGGAGATAATTTTCATGCTTACCTACTCATTCAACAACCGCAATGGCCGCAGTTTATATGAATATTTATATACATGCATAAAAGAAGATATTTTATCAGGAAAGCTTTCACCTGATGCCAAGCTTCCATCTAAAAGAGACTTTGCAAAAAACCATGGGATAAGTGTAGTAACTGTTGAGAATGCATATGGTCAGCTGCTTGCGGAAGGATACATATATTCCCTGCCTAAAAAAGGCTTTTACGTGTCGGATATTAAAAATGATATTAACAACAACATTTACCTGTCAGCCCCAAAAAGCAGCCATATTTATAATGAAACAGCTATAACAGATTCACACAATAATAACCAATCAGATAAAACATATACATATAATACAGATATAGGAAACATGCATGATGCTGATTGTATAAATCTTGTTTCAAGTCACACGCCTCATGATAACTTTCCCTTTTCAATATGGGCAAAGCTTATGCGCCATGTTCTTACATATGAAGGAGACAGTACATTAAATGTACCTCCTACCGGTGGTGTTATGCAGTTAAGACAGGCTATTGCTAAACATCTGTATGAATTTCGTGGGATAACTGTTAATCCCGAACAGATTATTATCGGTGCCGGCACCGAATATCTATATGGACTTATTGTGCAGCTTCTTGGAAGAAATATATCGTATGGACTTGAAAATCCAAGTTCAAAAAAGATAGTCAATATATACAAATCCTTAGGTGTAAAGGTTAACTATCTTGACATGGATGAAGAAGGGGTAATACCTGACTGCCAGGGTCTTAACGATTCCCAGATTATACAGATATCACCTTCACATCACTTTCCTACAGGAATCGTAACATCCATAAGCCGCCGTTATGGACTTTTACAATGGGCTAATCAATCGCCTTACAGATATATAATAGAAGATGACTATGACAGTGAGTTCAGGTTACAGGGAAAACCCATCCCCTCTCTTTTTTCTATAGATGCAACTGACAAGGTTATATACTTTAATACATTTACTAAAAGCCTAGCAGCCACAATAAGAATAAGCTACATGGTACTGCCTCTGCCGCTGCTTGAGCGCTTTAAAAGTACTCTGGGATTCTATGCTTGTACAGTCTCTAACTTTGAACAATATACGCTTGCGCATTTTATTAAAGAAGGGTATCTTGATAAACATATAAACCGTATGAGGAATCACTACAGGGATATCCGTGATGAACTAATATCCAGACTTATGGATAGCTTAATAAAAGATAGAATTCATATATATGAAGAAGATTCAGGACTACATTTCTTACTAAAATATGATACTGAATATACCGATGAAGAGTTAAAGAAACGTGCTTATAATAACGGACTTATGATATCTTTTCTTTCTGATTATATAACTAATAATTCTTATAACAAAGCTGATTACGAACATATAGCTATTGTTAATTATTCTGGAATAACAGATAGTGATATTGCAAGAACTGCCCAACTGCTTATTGATGTATGTATCTAAAAAAGTTGTCACAACAAGAATATATACAATATATAGATTACTGAAATTATCATAAAACTATACATTGTAAATCATCTTTGTTGTGACAACTCAATTAAAATCAGCCTGCATCCTTACTCTCTTCACTGCATTCCCCATAGAACCTATACTGTCCCCGTCCGCTTCTTTTAGCTTCATATAAAGCTTTATCCGCATTCCTGTACATATCATAATAATGTGGATTACCATCACTTAGAAGACTTATTCCCATACTTATACTGATCTGATATCCCTCATATATGCATGAAACATTGTTAAATATTCTGTTAACAATATCTTTTATATTATCCTCCTGCTTATAGTTAACATATACAACAAATTCATCTCCACCATATCTTATAGCTATGTCAGAATCTTCCCTGACACTTTCCTTTAGTCGTGCTGCAACACACTGTAGGACACAATCCCCGAAATAATGTCCATATGTATCGTTGACAAGCTTGAATTTATCTATATCAAATATAATAAATGCCGAATCAGAATATATCCCATCATCTATTTTATTCTTAATAAGAAGCTCTCCTGTTACATGGTTATATAAACCTGTAAGCAGATCGAGCGAAGCTTGTTTAGCAAGAGATTCCCGCAAGAACTCCTGATGATATCTCTCACTTACATTCCTAAGACTGACTATACCTATGATATCACCTGTAATATTGTCCTTAGCAAGATATACGGTCTTACTTACCCACATCTCCTCATTCTGGGTATCAAGTGTTCTATAATCCTGGGTTAGCAATGTTTTTCCTTTATTATACTCATCTATCATCTTTGCAGATGTCTCAAGCAGCATGTAGTTGTTTATCGTATCATCTGACACTCTTTTATGCCATCTTCTGCAATATTCATCATATGAACAAGGAGTATTGATACCAACTGCATTCAATACCTTAAGTGCACTGTTTTTCTTTCTTTGGATGATATCATTTTCTATAATATCTTTAGAAAAATTAACCTGATATAATACTATAGCCTCAGACATAAGTGCAGCCTTATACTGTTCAGCTGTCTGAAGAAGCTTCTTTAACTCAAGATTCTTCTTTTCTATAATATCATAATACTTATACCTGTGTGAAACATCCCTGTATGTTACTGTTATCTGTCCTTTGCATACAGCATCATCTGTATCATGCATAAGTGTTATAAGTATCCATCTGTATTCTCCATTAACCTTAAGTCTTATATCCTTACACTGCTTAACCTCATGACTGCTGTCAAACTGCTTAAGTGCATCATATGATATAAGATTTAAAAGACTGATCCTATCATCACAATGGCATATATCAATAGTGCCATTGAGCCATGTCTCAAAACTGATAGTCTTACTTGTATCTACTACTCTTTCCCCATCACTAAGACATAATACAACTCCTTCAGATATATTAATCTGAAATATACCCACATATTGTGTCAACAAATTCCTAAGAATTCTGTCCTCTAACTCCATACATTTATTCATACCGCACCACATCCCCGCAATATACATAATATATTGTAAAATTCCGTAAAATATCTTTTATTAATATACCATATTATAATAAAAAAGTCACTTTAATAATATTATTTATACACTTTTTTTAAACTCCACTAACACCACCGTTAAGATTATAGCTAATCGTATAAGGAATTACTTTTGTATAAGCTGTATATGTTGCCTCATCTTTTACAGTTATAGTTCTTTTTACATTAGTATTTCCATCAGTCCAATTAACGAACTTATAACCTGTCTTTACTGTTGCGGTGACTGTAACTTCTGTACCTATGTTTATGTTACTGCCTGATGCATAATTGGTACTGCTGATACCTTTGCCTGAAAAGGTTTTTAGGTAGGCTGTCTTGGGGGCTTCTTTAGTCCATTTTGCATATAAAGTAACATCCAAAGGTACTGTATCTGGTTCAAAAAGTGCAAATGAAGAAAAAACAAAAAAGACAGCTCTTACATTCTTATATGCTAATGTAAAAGCTATCTCTATCATCATTATATTTTACTTTTAACTTATCATTTAATCTGGAAAAGTAAAGCCAGCTTTCTCCATATTTGCCTTCAGCTGTTCTACTGTAACTCCAAGAGATTCTGCTGCTATCTGTGGAGATAATGCCTTTGACTGCACAAATTCAAATGTCGTAGCTAATTTCCCCTGCTCTATTCCCTTTTCTATTCCTCTTTCTTCTACAATGTCACTTAAATTACACATAGCGCTCATCTCACTTTCTAATTCTTTTGACATCTTAATACCATATTCTTCTTCTAATCTCTTTTTCTTTTCCTGTGTTTTTATATCCACTGACAATAATGTTGATAACATACTTATCAATTTATTCTTTGAATTGATTGTTTTATCTGCATTCAGGTTGACAAATACAGTTGACATTATATCATATCGTCCGGTTGCTATTTCTTCTATCCTTTTATCTTTCGGATACACAACATCTGGTTTGATAGAATATTTTATTATGGAATCTGATACACGTTCATCATCCCTGTTCTTACCTGGTGCATTCATACATATCCATATTGAATACACTTTCTTGACTCCATCGTAATCATTTGCTGTATATTCAACATCCATCTGCTGTGATATAAGCCTTGCTGGATATATGATACCTCTTGTCACAAGGTCATATCCCGGATAGAATGACTTCTGCGCCTCTATGTTAACATATAGCTTTTTTCTTTCATTTCCATATCTTGCATAAAACACTATATCGAAGTACATTACACCTTCGCCTGGTATCTTGCTTTCATTCTCCAATGTATGAACAACATCTGGACGTATCTTACGTTTGATTATTTCTGGTTCACCATCTATCGCATCTCTAGCCTGTTCAATCGTATAATCAGCGAATTCTTCTACTGTATAAACTAAGATATACGCAAGAACATTCTTGTCTTTTATAAGATTCTTGATATGTTCATCATACTGTGCCTTGTCACCAGCTGTATCTATCGAACTTGATATGTGGGTTTCTTTTGTCATATAACCTCCAATCTTCATTTTATGCAGATATGCTTCTTCTGTATATTATAATATATTAATCAGAAACTATCAACAATATTCATTATGTAATCATATATCACATTTTCAACCGATTTTTAAAAAAAGTCAATTAAAAAGAGTTTACATTACAAAATTTTATGAATTCAAAGAAAAAGAGGAACAAGTATATATAATACTCATCCCTCTCATAAATCCCTATATTAAGCGGTTATAAAGCTATTAAAATCTGTTCATAATCACAGCTGATTAGCCAAAGTATCTCTTTAAAAGACCTTCAAAAGCTTTTCCGTGTCTAGCCTCATCACGAGCCATCTCATGGACTGTATCATGGATTGCATCAAGGTTAGCAGCCTTAGCTCTCTTAGCAAGGTCTGTCTTACCTGCTGTTGCACCATGTTCAGCTTCTACTCTCATCTCAAGATTCTTCTTAGTACTGTCTGTTACAACTTCACCAAGAAGTTCTGCAAACTTAGCTGCATGTTCTGCTTCTTCCCATGCTGCCTTTTCATAGTAAAGACCTACTTCTGGATAGCCCTCTCTATGAGCAACTCTGGCCATAGCAAGATACATACCTACTTCTGAACATTCACCATTAAAGTTAGCTCTTAAATCTTCAAGAATATCTTCGCTTACTCCCTTAGCTACTCCTACGACATGCTCTGCTGCCCATACCTTGCCATCGCCCTGAGCTAAAAACTTATCAGCTGGTGCCTTACATACTGGACAGACAAAATCTGCTGGAAGTGAATCTCCTTCATAAACATAACCACATACTGTACATACATACTTCATATTCGTAATCTCCTTTTCTTGTTTAATATTTATAAAATAGTAATTGTTACTGTTTTGTGAATTTAATATAACATTATTTTTTCACCTTGTCAAGCGAAATAGTAATAATTACTATTATTATTTTTTCTTTGTTACACATTTAGGACATTTACCATAAAAGAATGTAACATTTCCTTCAATCTCTCCACCAAACCCCTTTGCTGCTTCTATATTGAAAGCTTTTTCAACTTCTTTTGAATCAAAATCAAGATCAAGTACGCTTCCACATTCCATGCATTGAAAATGATAGTGAGGTTCTACATTACCATCAAAATGTACAGAACCATCCTCACAAGGCACCTTAATAGCCATTCCATTATCCACAAGAAATGAAAGATTCCTATATACAGTTCCAAGACTTATATTAGGAAAATCCTTACTGACATGCTCATACACCACTTCTGCAGTTGGATGATCCTTTCTTGACATAAGAAACTCTTTAATAGCTTCTCTCTGCCTGCTTCTTTTTACTACCGCCATATAATCAATCTCCTCTTAAACAAATTAATAAATCAATAAATTAATAACAGTTACTATTATTAAATATTATTTTTAATAAAATGTCAAGTCATACAATATCTCGTATTTTATTCATATACCATTTAAACTTTCATCATTCCTGACATTATGCAGCTTCCTGCTGCACCATATTTTTTCACTTCTTCTCTCCTGCCGTCATCTATGTTTATTCCACCTATAGCATACACAGGAATATCTACCGAATCACACACATTCTTTAGAAAATCCAGACCTCTTGGAGCCAACCCTTTTTTACAATCTGTCACATATACATGTCCAGCTGTTATATAAGATGCCCCCATATTCCTTGCTTCAACCGCCTCTTCAACTGAATGTATGGAACAACCTGTCTTTATGTTGTTTGTCTTATTAACATTATCTATAAATTCTTTCCTATATTCCCTCATATTATGCAGTGACATATGAACTGTATTTATTCCCAGTTCTCTTGCAACATTAATATATGTGTGAATAATCAACCGTACATCATAACTTGTAGTTATATTATACACCTCTTCTGCAAGTTTTGCATACTCTGTTTCTGATAAATCTTTTTCTCTTAAAATTATCGCTTCTGGCCTTAGCTGACACACTCTTTTTATCTGTTCCAAAAAAGGTCTCTGGCTTAATTTTCTGTTTGTAACGGCAATAACATCGTTTAACATATACATTACCTCAATACTCTATATATTTTTACCTGTCATATCTTATATATACTGACTATCATAATGTAAATATACCTGCTAGGATTGTGTGAGTGCATAGCACGAAACAATCGGTAATGTCGTAAAGACAAAAAGTCCTATCGCCCACTCACGATAAGACTTTTTATTTTATCCTACATATATATAATCACTCATGACTGGCTGAAGTCCTATTTTCACAAGATCGTTATATACCTCTTTGACATCTCTTCCATCTGATATTTCAAACTGTTCGTCGCCCTTATCGCTGTCTTCAATATCATCAGAATGGCTTCCGATACCAGTACTTACGCCTGCAGATATCTTTGTTGCAGCTATATTCATAAGATTATCCCTTACTCTTGCACATTCCCTTGTTGATACTGTTATGCTTGCAAATGGCATAAATAATCTATACGCTGTAACAACCTGTAAAAGCTGCGCTTCATGAACATCCTTTGGATTAATCCTGTCATTATTAATAATAGGTCTTAATCTTGGACATGAAAATGCTATCTCTGCATGAGGATATTTTCTCTGTAAAAGATATGCATGCATGCCTGTTGCAAATGCATCTTTTCTGAAATCATCAAGACCTAACAACGCTGCAAAGCCTACTCCTCTCATGCCACCCTTAAGCGCTCTTTCCTGTGCATTAAGTCTATATGGATATATTCTCTTATGTCCTGCAAGATGCAGTGTTTCATATTTATCTGAGTTATACGTTTCCTGGAATACTGTAACATAATCTGCACCACATTTGTGAAGATATGCATACTCATCCGAATTCATAGGATATACTTCAAGACCTATTACTTTAAAATACTTTCTTGCAATCTTACATGCTTCACCTATATATTCTACACTTGACATTTTCTTACTTTCCCCAGTAAGTATAAGTATCTCCTGCAGTCCTGTCTTAGCTATAGCCTGCATCTCTTCTTCTATTTCTTCATAGTTAAGCTTTGCTCTTTTTATCTTATTATGACAGTTAAAGCCACAGTATATACAATAATTTTCACAGTAGTTGGCTATGTATATAGGTGTGAAAAAGCATATTGAATTACCAAAATGTTTTTCCTTCTCTATCTTAGCTGCCTGTGCCATCTGTTCTAGGTATGGAAGTGCTGCTGGTGATAAAAGTGCTGCAAAATCCTCAGGTGTACGATTAACTGCATTTATAGCATTTTCAACATCCTTAGCTGTATATTTGTCATAGTCATAGTTGTTCATAGCCGCTATAACCTGCTTATCAATATCAGAGTCAAGCACCTCCATGTCTGGCATATATTCCATGTGATTAGTTCTGTTTTTCTTCTGATCTTCTCTTATTTCATCACTTAATATACTTTCATTTATATGTAAATCTTTTTTTTCTTCATTATTTATTTGATTGTTACTCATTCTAATCTCCATTCCTGCATCTTTATTTCATATAACGAATTAATGTAACATATATAAAAGCTTACATTATGTCATATGCTATATATTTTATACAAAGCTTCGGACATCTTCTTATTCGTGAAGATAACCTGTAAGTGGAGAAGAAGCACTTGCTCCGTTTTTCTTTACTCTTCCAAGTCCTGCAAGATATGCTTCCCTTCCTGCATTTATAGCATTTTTAAATGCTGCTGCCATACGTGGGATATCACCTGCAGTTGCAATAGCTGTATTCGCCATAACTGCTGCTGCACCCATCTCCATAACCTCACATGCCTGGGAAGGACGTCCAATACCCGCATCAACTATAATAGGAAGATCTATTTCATCTATAAGAATCTGGATAAAGTCTTTTGTACATACTCCTCTGTTAGAACCAATAGGAGCTGCAAGCGGCATAATACATGCTGCACCGGCATTTGCCATATCTCTTGCTGCATTAAGGTCTGGGTACATGTAAGGCATAACAACAAAACCTTCATTTGCAAGTATTTCTGTTGCTTTTGCTGTTTCATAATTATCTGGAAGAAGATACTTAGTATCTCTTATTACTTCTATCTTAACCATATCGCTATGGCAAATTTCTCTTGAAAGTCTTGCTATTCTTACCGCCTCTTCTGCATTTCTTGCACCTGATGTATTAGGAAGAAGATGTACATTTTCTGGAATGTAATCCAGAATGTTAGCAAGTCCGCCATCATTAGCTCTTCTTAGTGCAAGCGTAACTATCTGTGTCTCTGCCTGTTTAACGGCAGCATCTATAAGTTCAAGTGAATATTTACCTGAACCAAGTATAAAACGTGATGTGAATTCGTATTTTCCTAACTTAAATGTATCCTTTAACTGCTCTTTATTGTCTGTACCTGTTATATTTGCTGTATTATTACTCATTGTATTATCCTCTTTTATTTTTATTATTATGATGTTTGGGACATTAAATTAATATTTTACCACTTACATCTTATTAGTAGTTATGCTATAAATGTCATCTGCATAAAATGCTTTTACCTGTGATATGCTGCTAAACCATCAGCCCCCACCCATAAAACTTAATACTTCTAACACATCATTATCTTTTAATATAATCTCCTGATATCTTTCTTTTGGGATTATCTCTTCATTTAACTCTACAACAACATGCTCTGGCTTATAGCTGTTGATTGTTATGAATTCAGTAATATTAGTATTGTCTTTTATGTCTCTTTTCTTTCCATTAAACATTATATCTGCCATTAAGATATTCACCTTCCTTCCTGAATGTCTTTTAACACTTAAACATATAAAGCTGTCATAGAGCTGAAAACTGCATGAACTACACAAGCTATGCACAGCTAAAATAATAGATAAAAATAAAAAGGGTTCACGAAGAAAAGCGCCCTTGGTGGTGCTCCCCTTCGTGAACCCTTATGATTCACTCTATCAACAATGTTTATTAAGTTGTTAACTACTATAGCATTTGTTTTCTTATTTTGCAAGTCCTAATTCTTTTTTTAGTTCTTCTTTTACTGCCGCACTTGTAAATGCGGCATCGACTGCGTTATTAAGAATGATTTTTTTCTGCTCGCTTGTAAGTCCGAATTCATTTTCCATATATCTGTATTCTTCTTCTAATGTAATCCCTTCTATTGCCATATCATCTGTATTAAGCGTTACATTGATTCCCTCATTCAGATATTTTATAAAAGGATAATCTTTCATATTTTCTACTGCATGAGTCTGTCTGTTACTTGTCGGACACATCTCAAGGACGATACCTTTATTCTTTACAAGTTCACACACTGAATCGTCTTCTATTATTCTTACTCCATGTCCTATCCTTGCAGCTCCATATTCTATGGCACATCTTACACTTTCTGCTCCAGCTGCCTCACCTGCATGAATAGTAAATGGTATGCCGTATTCTCTGGCCTTAGCAAATAGTGCTGCATACTTCGATGTAGGATAAAGTGCCTCTGCTCCTGCAAGATCCATTCCAGTTACGCCTCCGTCTTCTACAAGGTATTTTTTCGTAAGTTCAAGCGTTTCATAATTAGCTTCTTCATTTCTTTCACCACGCATACAACACAATATAATATTAGCCTTAAGCTCTGTTCTTTTAAGTCCTTCTAATGCAGCCTGTACAGCTTCTTCCTGTGACATTCCCTTTTCTGTATGATTCTGAGGGGCAAATCTTATCTCTGCATATATAACTCCCTGTTGTCTTATATTCTCTGCAACAAGATATACTGCTTCGCTTATTCCCTCCTGTGTCATCATAAGTGCATCCGGAAGTGTAAAGCACTTAAGAAAATCATTCAGACTTGTACATGTATCTGGTACAGTAAGAAGCTTTTTCAGCTGTTCATCATTTTCTGCCGGAAGCTTTATGTTCTGAAGTGCAGCCAGCTTTTTTGCTATATCCATGGTTATGGCTCCATCAAGATGAAGATGAAGATCTATGTACTTGTCTGGACATATCTTATTATCTGATTCATTAACTACTATATTCTTTTTTACATATGATTCTGTATCTGATTCTGTATTGTGTTTTAAACCCATAAAATTCTTTCCTTCCTTCTTTTTCTATTTTATTTTTTTGTTTTATTTTTTCTATTTTATTTCTTCTATTTTATTTTTCTATTTTCTACGTGCATCGCAAATAAAGCTTACACATAGTATAGCATATTTTCATACTTTATAGCTGCATACTCTAAAATAGTTTATGGTTTCAAATAGTTCATAATTTCATGTTTCATACTTTAAAATAACTCACAGTTTCATGTTTCATACTTTAAATAGCTATTGACACTTTAAATTAATATGGATATTCTGAAAACAGAGTAGCTTTCTTCTACTTTTCGAAGTGAAAAAGTGGTGAAAAAGTAAAAGAAAAATTAAACTTAAAAACTTTAAAAAACTATTTTTAAAAAATAAGGAAATAAAGATTACTATGGAATTATTTGATATTGTTGATGAAAATGGAATACCTACAGGAAAAACCGTTGAAAGAAATGTTGCTCATAAAGATGGCATAAGACATCGTTCTGAGCATGTATGGATAGCCCGTCATACACCAACTGGAACAGAGGTTCTTATGCAGAAGCGTGCTATGATTAAAGATTCTTTTCCGGGACGTTTCGATACTTCAAGTGCAGGACATATCCGTGCCGGAGAGAATCCGCTCGAATCTGCTGTTCGTGAGTTAAAAGAAGAACTGGGGTTAAATGTAACTACCAGTGACCTTAACTTCATAGACACGTTTGTTATTAACTATGAAAAGGAATTTCATGGCAAGTTATTTAAAGACAGTGAGATAGCTTTCGTTTATGCATATACTAAACCTGTAGATATTAATAATCTTGTTTACCAGATTGAAGAAGTAGAAACTGCTGAGTGGTTTAATCTTGATTATGTGATAGAAGAATGTACGAAACATAACCAGAAGTTCTGTGCGCCTTTGAACGGACTACGGCTTATAAGAAAATACATGCAGAATAACTGAATAATATGGGGCTGTCGTAATAAGAAAAATTACAGCTTATATTGTTGATTAATTGAATATTAGTTGGTGACGAACGGACGACAAATATAAGCTACAGGCAGTT